>UMEF01004607.1_pt1 | contig 23661 bp, 21 predicted proteins | sample 1964671 | NCBI WGS metagenome assembly UMEF01 (sample SAMEA4836012, study PRJEB28245) | human gut metagenome | biome: gut microbiome; material: fecal sample | place: Denmark | collected 2008 | reverse complement strand
ATGACAACAGCACGTGACACCCACAATCAGAGATGAAGTGTGCATGGAAATAGACGAAGCGAGGGGGCTGCAGAATTTGCAGTCCCCTCGCAGTGTCATAAGTTTATAAGTAAGAAGTATTATTCAGGAATGACTTTCCAGGTGTCGGTGCCATCAGCAACTGACTTGTAACCGGCAACAACGAAGTTGGTACCTGCACCTTCAGCTACGCAGTCAGCAGGATTGAATTTCACGAATTCGCCGCCTGATACCAGAATCTTGGCTGTGCCATTTTTGCGATTTGCATCATAGCAATTCAGGACAAAGCCATAAGCTTTAGCAGCATCAGGATACGTCTGCTGGACAGAGTATTTGCCACCCTTAATCTCAGCTGTACCTTTCTGAACATATACAGCATGGATGTTACCGACATAAGTTCCGTCCTCAATTACAACCTTGCCGCCGTTTTGAACATCTACGGCATAGCAGTCATTTTCCTTAGCCTGAAGAGTTCCGGCGCCCTTGATTGTAAGAGTTCCACCCTTTACAGAGAGAAGAGACCAGTTACCAGCATTAGCATCAGGAACATCCCAAAGATCCGCAGTATTGCTGATAGTCTTACCATTAAGATCAATGACAACTTCTGCACCTGCAGGAACCGACAATGAACGATCGAGAACGAGGTCATTTGCCAGAGCAACTACTCCACCCTCAGCGAAAACAGCCTTGAGAGCAGCGGCATCCTTCACTCCAGGAAGCACTGTCCAGACACCATCTGTCTCTACTGAAACATAACCTTCTGCTACATAAGTAGTTTCATCATCTGTATTAGGATTAGCAGGATCAAATCCAGGGAATGTACCGCCATAGATTTCAACCTTGCCGGCTGAGCCATTCTGCTTATTTATAGTCCAATATCTACCAGCATATTTTGCAGCAGAACTGAAAGTTCCACCATTTATAACGACGTCACCACCAGTAGTATAAATAGTTGAATTACCGGAACCATTAGCATCCGCACCGACAGTATAAGTACCACCATTGATGGTCAGTTTAGCGCCCGGCCTAGACCAAACTGCATTATTATCACCGCCTTCGCCACCATCTACGGTTCCTTCGCCATTGAGGACAAGACTACCATAAACATCAAAAGCGGAACTATTTGAGTTATTCTTTACAGTCTTACCGTTAAGGTCGAGAGTTACTTCCTTGCCTGGCATCACTGCAACAGTCTCGTCGAGGACAAGGTCAGCTGCCAATGTTGCCTCACCACCAGTGGCGAAGAGCGCTTTCAACGACTCCGCATTCTTGATATTGACAAGGTCAATGTCATTGTCCGGCTCATTGAAGATAGGGACAATTTCGACATTGAAAATCACCTGTGAGGTGAGGAGATTGCCGAGGATGTTGGTGCGGTAGTTGTTCTGGACCGGAGTCTGAGGTGATGAAGCCGTGATAGCGTCACCTGATTCAGGAATAAACTCAGCTGTAACATTGGAAATGTGCTTCTCGCCTTGCTTACCTACAGGAAGGATATAATTCATTGTCATCCAAAGATATTTGGTTCCATCTTTGGTAACAAGAGTCTCCCCACCTCCAGGAATCTCAGCCTTGGCAAATGTGACTTTATCAGTAGCCAGGCCTTCAACTTTACCTTCAGCATTGAAAGTATCAAATACATTGGCAACGTCGGTAGCTGTAAAGGCGCTCTGTGCCGGAATAAAGCCAGCGGCAGCAGCATCAAAAAGATCAGCAGTACCGAAGTTCACCTGTGCGAAAGGACGGTAAAGCTTGATAGTCTCTGTCAATGCCCCATTGACCTTCAGCTCTTTGCGCGTAGCGTAGAATGCGTCACGCTTCTCATCGTTGGCGACTGCACCCTCATAGGAAATCTTGATGTTCTTCAGGTCGTCAATGTTGTAGCAGGTAGCACCTTCTGCCTGTGCCCAGAACACGAAATTGTAGGTCTTGCCCTTTACGAGGCTGAATTTCACCTGAGTTTTCAGGTCAGTGAACGTGGCAGTCTTGTCGAGATCTCCAAGATGAGTTTTCTCAGTGTCGTTCTCGTAAACTGACACATGGAGAGTCTTGGCAGTCTGACCATCACCAAGTGCCTTGGTCGCCATTTCGCCCGGCAATGCAGCCGTGAACGTCACGTCAACCATCTGTCCGTCAGGAACTTCTGCCACCTGTTCCTTGTTACAGCCGACTGCAAAAAATGTCAATGCAGCAGCTGCCAAATACTTAAATGTTTTCATATCAGTTTTATTTAAATTTGTTATTCCGCAGTTTGAACATTTACGCCATTAATAGTGATATTGAATTTTTTGGTGGCAGGCTTACTTGAGACATTGTTAAATCCTTCCCACCATAATCCTTCAGGACTAAGAGCATTGGATTTGAAGCCTTCCACTACACAATCTTTTATGGTAACGGTTCCACTTATACCATGTTCAGTATGCATCTGAATGGCCGCTTTATCAGTAGTTCTATCACTTGCGCTAAACTTACAATTCTCGACATTCAAATTATACTTGGCAGGAGATTCAGCATACATTACAATCGCCTTTTGAGTCGCATCAAAGACACAATTTTCAACATTTACTCTTGACCCACTATAGCCATAATAGTTCAAACAGTACCCATCAAAACCTGAGGCATTTCTGTTAACAAATTTGCAGTCAGATATATTAACAACATCTTTAGCAAGAATTCTGAACTGATTCTTGATAACACAATTCTTTACAGTAACATTTTTCACTCTAACCATTTGAGCCAATGCAGCCTCTTCATACTTACACCCTACTGCATTATCAATTGTAATATTTTCAAAAAGGACATCGCAATCCTCAGGATAACTTCCGGCATTCAGTTTAACCGAGCATGCTTCTGGATTAGTTCCAACAACATTTATTGTCTTAGGCCATTTTTGACCACTATCAGACTTGTTATCTGGCCAATTAAACTCGCCGCTTACAAGATTAATAGTCGCTACTGTACCTTCACTTGAATTCAATGCATCTCTTAGTCCAGCATCATTCGCAACAGGAGTTACGCCTGCTTTGGTCACGAAGTAAGAATCACCAATCTGAGTGGATTTGTAACCGGCAGCAAGGAAGTTCGTATGAGCACCTTCAGCGGCACAGTCAGCAGGGTTGAATTTCACGAATTCGCCACCTGTGACGATAATCTTAGCAGTGCCATTTTTGTAATTTGCATCATAGCAGTTCAAGACATAACCATAAGGATCAGGATTCTCTGACAACTGTTGGATGGAGAACTTGCCGCCCTTAATCTCTACGGTACCCTCGAAAACATATACCGCATCCATATTTCCGACATACTCACCACCTTCGATTACAAGATTTCCGCCATCCTGAACATCTACTGCAAAAACGTCATTCTCTTTTGCTTTCACAGCTCCGTTTCCAGTAAGGGTAAGACTACCTCCTCTCACAGAAAGAAGAGACCAACTATAATTAGCTTCATCCCACAAATCTTCCGTATTGCTGATAGTCTTGCCGTTAAGGTCGAGAACAACTTCCTTTCCAGCCGCAACTGCAATAGCCCTGTCCAGCACGAGGTCAGCGGCCAGTTTCGCCTCACCGCCTGTCGCGAAGAGCGCACGGAGAGAAGCCTCGTCCTTGACATTGACAATATCAATGTCATTGTCCGGCTCATTGAAGATAGGGACGATTTCGACATTGAAGATCACCTGTGAGGTGAGGAGATTGCCGAGGATGTTGGTGCGGTAGTTGTTCTGGACAGGAGCGTTCGGCGCGGACACAGTCACAGCTTCGCCGTTGTTCGCCTTGAAAGTAGCAGCAACGTCAATATTGTGGGACTCGCCCTGCTTGCCGACCGGGATGAGGTAGTTCATCGCGAGTCGGGTGTAGGTCTTACCATCCAATGTCTTGAGAATATCTGCCGGCACATTGGTTTCTGTCAATGCCACTGTAACCTCATCTTTTCCTTCAGCTGCGAAGGTATCGAATGTCGTTGCTGCACCAGACGCTGTGAATGAGCTGACAGCTGGACTAAAGCCTGCTTTCTGCGCTTCCGCATAGTCTGCAGTCGCGAAGTTCACCTGCGCAAAAGGACGGTAAAGTTTGATGGTTTCTGTCAATGCCCCATTGACTTTCAATTCCTTACGTGTAGCATAGAATGCGTCACGTTTCTCGTCATTTGCATCAGTGGTGTAGTCTTTCACCTTGATGTTCTTCAGATCGGTGACAATATAAGGTGCACCTTCTGCCTGTGCCCAGAACACGAAGTTGTAAGTTTTGCCCTTTACTAGGCTGAATGTAACCTGTGTTTTCAGATCTGTGAATGTGGCAGTCTTGTCGAGTTCGAGCTTGGTTTTCTCAGCGTCGTTCTCGTAAACTGATACATAGAGATTCTTGGCGGTCTGACCGTCGCCGATCGTCTTGGTCGCCATTTCGCCCGGCAATGCAGCCGTGAACGTCACGTCAACCATCTGTCCGTCAGGAACTTCCGTCACCTGTTCCTTATTACAGCCGACTGCAAGAAATGTCAATGCAGCCGCTGCCAAATATTTAAATGATTTCATAATGGTTATCGAATATGTTATCAATAGATATAAGTGCAAATCTGACAACTACTGAACTTTAGTTGTATCTATTGTTACAGAAAGATGCGCTGCATCCATACTGTTCTTATTTGCCCAATATTTTGAACCGGTATTCATACCTTCCGCAAAGCCATTGACTGTGCAGTTAGCAATTGTAAGAGAATAAGTTGCTGTATAATCATTGCCGATTTCAATGGCTGCTTTGCCTGCTGCGCCATTATTCCTGTCGTTAAATATGCAATTCTTCACCACAAGATTTGTCGGATTATCTGCGGTTGCCTTACCATAAAGAAGTATAGCCTTGCCATTAGTATTGAATGTACACTTGTCAAACGTAACATCAGTGGCGCCCCATGTCCAAATCGAATACTGATTTGCCATCGTGTTCTCAAAGACGCAGTCTTTAAAAGAGGCTTTTCCATAGAAAGTCAGTTTACCTGTAATGGTACAATTCTCGAAAACTAATTCATCACATACGATACCATCAAAACTACCCTCGCCAGCCTTAATTGACATATTCTTGAAAGTAAAAGATGAACCGCGCTGATAACTCAACTGCCCACCTTCTGCTGTAATAGCTCCAGTAACAACATCCATAGTCTGTGTACCATCACCCAGGAAAACTACTTTTCTTTTTTTCTCTGGAGCCTTACTTCCATCCGCGATGTGACTATCCAATATAAATGTCGCGTCCTTAGCCAAATTGATAGTCACCCGTGAGCCTGCTGTTCCACTTGAAATCTCAGAATTAAGCTCCTCCTGAGTCGTTACAGGCGGAATCGCCTCGACTTTCCAAGCCTGTTTGCCATTGTATGTCGTCTCCACTGCCCTATAGCCGTCTGCCACGAATGACGTAACTTTGCCATGACATTCATTTACCTCTGCTGGATTAAATTCGACAAAAATTCCACCTTTCACGCTAAAGCAGCTCTCGTTTTCAATATAATCATTCTGGTTCAAGACAAACTTATTCGCTTGAGCTTCAAATACACCTCCATTAATTTCAACAATACCTCCACCATAATAGAGAGGTTTTGCTTCTCCACCAATTGTAATCGTATGACCAGTCTTATCTCCAGCCTGCACATAAATACATGAGTTGCCATTATTACTATAATAGTAACCATCATTAATTACAACCTTGCCACCATCCTGAACGAATACTGCAGCATGTGCTTCTCCAACATGACCATCGCATAATACCTTGCCGCTGCCATTGATTGTAAGACTTCCTCTGACGTCTAAAGCAGTACCATTTTCATTCTTAAATGTATAACCATTCAAATCAAGACTGCTAACCGCCTTCATTGGTATGACAACTCCTGACGGCGTAAAAGCAGAATAGTCTTCCGTAAGAGTTACAGCTGAACCTTTATATAAATCTGAACCGAGTGGATCATAAATCTTATCACCGCCTTTAAACTCTTCATCAACAGTTATATTCCACACTCCATCGACGTTAAGTAAATCACCTAAAATATTCGTTCGATAATTCACTTGTATTGGAGCATTTGGCACAGCAATTGTGGTTGTTCTTCCATTGCTCAAAGTAATTGTCGCAGAGGCATCTATAAGAATTTTATCATTTTCCTTGTTCGCAAAAACATACGCTGTTGCCAAATAGTCATACTCTGTTTTGTTGGTTTTATCACCAATAGCCAACTTTTCACCCGAGACCACTCCATTATTAGCGTATGTAATTTCTCCTTTCCCTTCAGAAGTTTCAGAAGTTTTCCAAAAAGGATGGAAAATATCTGGCACTTTTGATAATGTGACAGAGGACGCTGTAGCCTGAAGAGCATCTGAACGGTCCAAAGTTTTTGCGCCAAAATTAACTTGTGCCAAAGCACGATACAACGGTATTCGCTCTGAATAAGATTTGCTTGCAGTATTACCTTCCCTAAATCCATAAAACGCATCCATTTCAGGGTCATTCGCTTTAACTTTGTCCGTATTCATTTTCACGGCCCTCAAATCAGACGTATCATAGTATCCTGTACCCTTTGACTGTGCCCAGAACGCATAAGAGTATTTCTGACCTTTAACTAAGTTAACTTTAACTGTAGCCTTTTTATCAACAACAGGAACGACCTGAGTCAGTTCTGGGACTGGTTTATTTTCATAATGTTTGTTCTCATCTTTGGTTCCTGTTAAAAATACCTGAAATACAAGTTCATCTACCTGAGCTGCATCAGAAAGGCCTTTTGTAGTAATTGTCGTCTCCGGCACATCCACATTGAATGTCATTTCGACAGTTTCGCCGTCACCAGAAGCGACCTGCTCTTTCGCACAGGCACCTGCCAGCACAGCCATTGCTGCGATAGCGAAAGTTTTGAATAAATTCTTGTTCATAGTTTTATTGATTATTTAATTTATATGTTTCGTTTAAGATATTGTCTATCACTTGATTATAATATTGAACTCACCTTCGAAGTCAGGGTCGATGGCGACGCCGCCGCCGGTATCCTGCATGAGGAAGCTGCCCTTGACGGTGGTCAACATGCTTCGCTTGATAGGGACCTCTATCGGATTGGTCATTGACAGGCGGGTGCCTTCTTCGTCGAACAGGCCTACCGCTACCATGACGCTGGACTCCTTGCCGTTCACGAGGACGTAATCGAAGCCGAGCCGGGCATTGTGATCATCTATCAATGTTATGTCCGAACGGAACTGGACGCCGAGACTCGAGTCGTTCGGCTTGTCGTCCCACATATTGAACTTGGACGGCATGTAGCCGGTGTAGTAGAAGACGACATTGTACTTCTTCAGATCGACGATCGGCGACTTGCTGTCTCCGTCGCCCTTGGTGTCATCAGAAGCCTTGGTATCATCATCGGCATCCTCCGCACTCTTGGTGAGGTCGCCGGACACCTTGTCCTCGTTCTCCTTCTTCTTGTTCATCTCGGTGATTACCTTGGTTATGAACTCCTGGAGGTCAGTCGTTATGAATTCGAACTTGGCGAGCGGACGTTCCATATTTATGGTGCCGCTGACCGGAGGAAGCATCGAGCCGTAACGCGTGACAGTCAGTTCATTGTGCCCGACGAAAGCATCGCGGAAATCATTGTTCCCCTCGTGCTCGCCCCTCATGGTAATCTCGCGGAAACTCCTCGTGTCGTAGAAATAATCCGCTGCAGTCCCCTTCTCGACGAAATCGGTCCAGACGTAGAACATATAAGTACCTTCGTCAATGTTGATGGTGACTTCATGGTTCAGGTCGGAGACATCCTCCTTGGTGAAAGTGAAGCGCTTGTACGGAACCTCGTCATAACCGCCGTTGCTCAGTTTCCTGTAAGCCTCTATGACATAGCGGATTTCGTAGTCCTTGCCGTCCTTGGAGACTCTGGTTCCCTGATTCAGGTCCATGACAAGGAACTGAGGCAATGCAGTGTTGAAATCAAGTTTGAGAATGGCATTGGCAGGAAGCTCTTCCGGCCATTCGTGGACCGCGCAGGATGCTGCTGAAAGCATCACTGCCAGAATTGCGGCCAATATTGTAACAGTCCTGTCTTTCATCGTTCCGCCCTCCTTTTCTTAAGATCGAAACTGTATGAAAATGATACTGCCGCGTGGTCGATTCCTACGAATGTAGTGTGACCGTTGGTGGCTTTCGGACCATTTTTCTCGTTGTAGAATTTGTCGTAATAGACATCATAGACTCCGGCGCCGATAGAGAATTCGATATTCCATCTCGGATGGCGCTTGGACAGAGGCATCCTGTATCCAGCTGCAAGGCCGCCGCCCCACAGAGGTCTGTCTCCGTCATATGTCTGGATACGCCAGTCACCTTTGGTGGCGTAGTTGAAGTATGCTGTTCCGAAGTGCGCTCCCACGAAGAGGCCGTCAGGCTTGCTGAACCACCAGCGCAGTTCAGGCTGTACGGCAAATGTCCTGAATTTCAGTTCGCGGCTGAAGTAGTCCACCGCAGAGTAGTAGATAGGGAGCTGAAAAGAAAGATGAGGCGTAATGTCGATTTCGACTGCGACATTGGATATGAACATCGCCCATCCGATGGCATTGGTCTTAATGTATAGTTTTCGTGTCCACTCCTGCAGAGGTTTCGTCTCGGGCAGCCGCAGCATCGGCACGGTCAGGCTGTCGTCCAAAGTTGGGAATTCATTTGCCGGCTGCACATCGGAGTCCGCGATTTCAGGCAGATCCAGCTTGGGATTCTCGACGCCGACCTCCACGATTACTGTGAACGCCCTGAGCTCAGGGAACAGATGTTCGTTCATATACCTCCATGGCCTTCCGCCTGCAAGTCGCTGCAGTTCAGCCTTCAGCACTTTGTCATTGTCCACATTGGCGATAAGGTCCAACACCTCATTCTTTTCTTTCATGTCGGACTCTGCCACGAGCCGAGCAAGTCCTGCCCAGTCTTCACTGACGGTCTGTACATGAATGATGGACTCCGGAAAGTCGATATAGCGTTTGAGATAAGCGGTGAGTGTCGAACTTCTTTTGGCAGCCAACTTTTCGTTTATGGCCAATGTTCCTTCAGGAGAAGCTCCCGCGTGGTAGTTTACAGTGAGGATGTCGAAGGCGGAAGACTGTGACTTGAAGTCGTTTACACGGTCAATGAATGCCTTGGCTCTTTCTTGATTATGTTTGTAGGAAGGGTCGAACGAAGAATAACCCTGGCGGAAATAAATCCTCAGAGTGTCTGACATCTGCTGCGCACTAACGTTTGCACAGACCAAAGCCAAAACAATGGTTATTAGTCGTTTCATAATAATGGTAATAATGTTCCCCGAATATGAGGTTACAATGGTCAGACTCGGAAACTCAGTTTTTATTATCGGCGCAAATTTATCAAAAAATAAAATACATTGGAACGATTTAATCGAAAATTTGTCCAAAAATACCAAAAAATCGACCTTTTGACATTAAAATCGACTGAAATCGATCAGAAATGAACCAAAATGAACCAAATTAAGAGTAAAGTGAGCCCAGACATTGACCGTCTATCTGGCGAGGAAGAGATCCCGCGCCGGAAGGGCGGAAGAATAACGGGAGCGAAGGTCGCGGAAGAGGGCAGCGGTCTGACGGGTGAAGCCCGGACCTTTCCAAGTACTTGTGTTAGTGACCATTATCCAGCATTCGCCGTCCGGATAATACTTTATCAATGCGCTTGTTCCGGACAGTGTTCCAGTCCTGGTCCACTCCCCTGTCGGCTTGGTGTCATTCCAGCCGAGAGAATAAGTCTGTTCATCGAACCACTGGGTCATATCGGCCACACTCTGCGCGGAGATGATGTCCGGAATTTCCGGCCTGCCGTCAATGGACGCCACGAAACGTGCGAGTTCAGGTACAGAAGTTACCCAGCCTCCTGCTCCGGAAAGTGCTCTGACATCACTGCCGCCATAGCAGCGCTCCACCATTTTGCCGCTGTTGTTGTATTCCTCCACCAGACAGGTGTCCGCGCCATTGTAGTAACGGACTTCTTTCGGGAGCCTGTCCTCGTAATAGTTGCCGCCGATATGCATATCGTAGCAGCCTGCCCTGTAAAGCACGCTGTCCCTCATAAAGGTCTCATAATCAATGCCTGAGACTTTCTCGACAATCATACTGAGAAGGAGATAGCCGAAGTTGGAATAATACTGGGAAGTGCCCGGCGCGAAACGGAGACGACGCTTCAGCTGCGTTTTCATCAATGTCTCATGATCCGGAGGGGTATCCAGATGGTTCTGCATCATAATAGTCCTCGTGGAGAACATCGGGTCGCCTCCGTAAGACGTGAAACCACCCTTATGACGCAGCAGGTCCTCAACGGTGATCTTGTAGTAGTTCTTGTCCTTTATAATAGAGGTATATAAAGAGTCGCTCAGAATGCCGCGCGGGCCGAAGACGGTATCGGCCAATGTAAGTTTGCCTCTTTCCTGCAGCATCATTATTCCGGTGGCGGTCAGCAGTTTGGAAACTGAAGCCACACGCATGATATTGGTCGGGGCCATCTGCACCCCGGCTTCTTCATCGGCCCAGCCGTAGCCTTTCGCATACAGGAGCGAATCGCCACGCATAATCGCGAGTGAAGCGCCACGCAGACACCATTGACGCATATAGGAAGCGATACGCGAATCCAGACCGGAGAGAGAGGATGTGTCTGACAATTCATTTGACAGGGTCTCATTCAGACAGACAGGCTCCGGCTCCGGCAAATCACTCGCCTTCCCCGTGGAAGACAATGATACACAAAGTCCTACGGTCAATGTCACCAACGCCAATCCTGCTGCTATTCTGAGTTTCCTTCCCGTCATTATTCAGTTTCTCCCTGTACGCCTCCCGGCAAATCATCTATAAGTTTCGCACTATGGCAAAAGTCAATAATCATATCGGCAGTTCCGTCAATCCCGAGAACCGACGAATCCACGCAGAGGTCATAATTGGAAGCGACGCCCCAGTTGCCGAAAGTGAAGTAATTGTAATAGGTCTCCCTGGTCCTGTCCTTCTTTTGCATCAGTGACTCCGCCTGATCTGGGGTAATGCCCATACGCTCTGCAACTCGCTTGATGCGGACTTCGTCAGAAGCGGATATGAAGACGTCAAGGCATGGACGGTCACGGAGGATGTAATCTGCGCAACGGCCGATGAAAATGGCAGAGCCCTTGTCCGCGATGGAGCGTATGACATTGCTCTGGATGACGAACAACTGGTTGTCACTCACGTAGTTGTCCGCCGAACCGAAGCGCCCGACATCCACGATGAAGCTGGACAATGCGAGGAGATTTCTCTTCTCGTCGCTCTTGGCAAACAGTTCTTTGCTGAAGCCGCTCTGCTCCGCTGCTTTGGAAATGAGTTCCTGGTCATAGACAGGGATGCCGAGTTTCTTGCCCAAAGCCAAGGCTACCAGTTTTCCGCCACTTCCGAACTGGCGTCCGACATTGATTATCAATTTCTTGTCTTCCATAATCAAGCCTCCTTAAATTTCATTTTACTTCCTAAAATATCCGGGTCGTCACCGTCATTGAGTTTACGGAATTTGCGGAAAAGCGCTGCCAGCAATATGGCAGCCATTATGATGGACAACGTGTCTGCAATCGGAAAACTCATCCAGACTCCTTTATGCCCGAAGAACACCGGCAGGAAATAAATCAGCGGCACGAGGAAAAGGAGCTGCCGGCACAATGACAGGAAAATGGACTTGTGCACCATGCCCAGACTCTGGAAGAAATTGGTGGTCGCCATCTGGAATCCCACAAGCGGAAAGGCGAGGTTTATCATCCTCAATCCCTTGCCAGCCAATGATTTGAGTTCCGGATCACTGGTAAACAGCGATATCGCGATATCCGGGCAGAGTTCCGAGACCAGAAAGCCGAAGCATGTCACTGACGTGGTACAAATCACGGTAAGTTTGAACACCCGCCTCACTCTGCTGTATTTTCTCGCGCCGAAATTATAGCCTGCAATAGGCTGCATTCCCTGGTTGAAACCCATATTTACCATAATGAACAGGAACGAGATACGGTTCACGATTCCGTACGCGCCGATGGCAAGGTCTCCTCCATATTTGAGCAGCTGCTGATTGATGAAGAGGGTGACGATGCAGGCCGCCGAGTTCATCAGGAACGGGCCCATGCCTATGGTCAATGAATCTTTGGCGATTCTCAGATCCAACTTGTAGTCTCTCAGCCGCTTAGGGATGTGGAGATAGTTGCGCTCGTCGAGGAAGTACTTGAATGTGTACAACATTGCCAAGAGCTGGCAGAGCACGGTAGCCAAGGCTGCGCCCTTTATGCCCATATCCAGGACGAATATGAATATCGGGTCCAGGATCGTGTTGGATACGACCGTGAAAATGGTAAGTCCCATCGCCAACTTCGGATTACCCGAAGCGCGTATCATATTGTTCAATCCGAAATACAGATGTGTGATCACATTGCCTATGAGGATGATCACCATATAGTCCCGTGCGAAAGGCAATGTGTTTTCGCTGGCGCCGAAGAATCCGAGAATAGGGTCCAGAAATGCCAGGGATACCAATGTGAATGAGAGACCGATCAGCACATTGAGAACAATTTCATTGACCAGAACCTTGCGGGAAGCCTCGTAGTTGCGCTGGCCGAGCAACATTGACAATATCGTCGATGCCCCGACGCCCACGAGCGTTCCGAGTGCCGTGGAAAGGTTCATGAACGGGAATGTGACGGCAAGGCCTGAGATGGCATACGAACCGACATCCTTAATATGGCCGATGTAGATGCTGTCGACCATATTATACAGAGAAGATGCAGTCATGGCTATAATAGCCGGGACTGCATACTGCATAAGCAAATCGCGTATTCTCTTATCTCCAAGTTCTGTAGGAACAGTTCCTGAAACAGCCATTCAATTCCTCCTGCTATTCTTTCGGTTTATCGACGATTTCGATTTCAAATACGAGCGGCGCATATGCCGGGATGGTGTTTCCGCTTCCGCTGTAGTCATAGCCGTATGCGGAGAAGAACATGCCCACGCCTTTTTCGTGCTTGCGCATCTGCCACAGGGTCTTGGAGAAACCGTTGATGACGGAGGAGCCGTCCGATGAGCTGCTTGAATACAACTTTATATCCGTGAAGTTCTCTCCCCAGGAGATTTTCACCGGAGCATATGTACTCGATGAACTGTAGATATTATAGAACTTGGCGGTGTCCTTGATGGTCGTGTCGAACACCTGCCTGTTCAGCAATCTTCCTGTATAGTTTATGTAAATGCTTGTGTCAGAAGGGAATGAAACAGTATCATCCGGTGCTTTCGTCTGCTTGTAGTAGAAGCCCCAGGACAATGAATCGACTCCGCCCAGATACTTCGCGCCGTAGATCTGCATGCTGTCGATCTGGGATTTCAATATGTCTTCAGTGATGCCTGCGAGAGTGAGTTCATATACGGCTGAAGAATTGTCGTTCGAATGCTTGAGATAGTCGGCCGGAGTCTTGTATCTTGTCGTGGTCATCAGCCAGGACGGGATGAGCGCACGTCTTGTGCCTCCTACCCTCATTCCTTTCAGCATGTCCTCCACGCCGACCGGAAGGCTGTTGCTGTATGTAGGCCAGGACGATGTGCCGTAATAATGGGACTTCTCGTATTTGCCGAGCTGCTGGGCGAGCTTCTTGCTGTTGGTGGTAGTGATGTTGCCGTCCATGTCCCTTACGGTGCAATGTACCATCACGTATTTCTGCGAGTTGAAGACTTCGCCGTCACCGGCTTTGTCGTCCAATATATATATTCCAAGTTGCGTCTTTGTCGCTTCGGGATGTTTCTGGCTGACCCAGGCCTCCACATAGCGTTCTTCATCTTCGAAAGGCAGAGTCTTCTCCGATTTTGCACAACCGGTGAAAACGAAAGCCGCGGCGAATGCGCTTGCCGCAATGAGTTCTACAATTCTTATATTATTCATTTTCAATATATTATCCATTTAATCATTCGTTACCGACTCTACCCAGATGCGATAGACCAAGGCGGAGTTTGCAGGAATCGTGCCTAACTCGCGTTTGCCGAAACCATATTTTCCTGAAAAAAGTATATAACATTCCTGGCCGGCCTTTACGCCCTCCAAGCCATATTTCAGTCCTTTCACGAAGCCGGACTCGCTGAGTTTCACTGTCTTGACCTCGAAGACCGAGTCGTCGGAGAGTGTCCAGCCGGAGCCTTTGGCCACTTCTTCACTGTTGGTGGCGAACATGTCGGAAGCATTGACGGAAGTGCCGGAAAGTACATATCCCGCATAATGGAATGAGACTGTCCCATTGACAGAGAGGCTGTCGCCGTCGCCGGGAACTACCACAAGCCTGGTTACACCTTTATTATATACTACATACGCGGTGTCCACTGACTTCAATGTGGAGTTCACAAAAGACTCTATGTTCTGCTCCTGTCTGGAATACCTCAGTTTCACTTCCTCCTTGGAGCAAGCGAAGACCATGACGAGTGCAATAAGCGCGACCAATAATTTACCTGCTTTCATAATCTCCTGATTTAAAGTACTCTGACGTCACCTTCAGCAGGTATTTCTCAACCTGTGACGGTGATGATATGTCAGCGGGATTCCCATCATTGGCCTTAAAGAAAAGCCGTCCGCCGGAAGCGTTCTCATGGCCGCCGCCGTGGAAATAGGCCTTCGAGCAACCGACTGCCGAGAAGCCTTTCTTGGACCTGATGGAGACGCGGAAGAAGCCGGCATCATCCTGCTTGAGGAAAATGCTCATCTTCACGGATGCGATGCGGAGCGGTTCGTTCACCAGGCCTTCCGTCTCACCTTCCGATATATTGAATTCTGATGCAATCTCTTCTGTCAGAATCATATACGCCACGCCGTAATCGGTGAGTTTCATATTCTGGTACAGCATGTAGCCCCACAGCCGCACGCGTTTTTCGGTTCCGCTCTGATACAGGTTCGAGAGTATCGCGTCCCTGTCCACACCTACACCCAGGAGGGCTGATGCCATGGTCAATGTAGATGGATACACGGAGTTCGCGAAGTTGTTCGTGTCTGTGGTCATTCCGGTCATGAGTGATGTGGCCGAAACTGCCGGAACAAGAGACGCATCCGCGTGGATGTCAGGCATTGACATGAGGACATTGAACAGAAGTTCGCAGGCTGAAGAGACCGCCGTCTCGGAGAATACGACATCGAAGGATTCGGTTTCCGGGGCGAGATGATGGTCAATGAGGACCTTCCTGCACCTGGCTGCGCGAAGCATCGGTTCGAGGTCGCCCGTGCGTGTGAACGAGTTGCAGTCCAGACAGAAAATCAGGTCGGTTTCAGCTATGCGTTCACGTGCGGAATCACTGTCCGATGGCCACTGGAGCACGTTTTTCTCCGGTGTGTCGCTGAGCATGAAGGTCAATGTCTCAGGAAGCGGGTCGGAGTAGATGACCACGGCATCCTTGCCTCTGGACAGGAGATAGTGCAGCATCGCCAATGTGCTGCCGACCGCATCTCCGTCAGGACGGATATGAGCCACGATGGACACTTTCCCGGCATCCCGGACCAATGTTTCGAGTCTTTCCACTGCCTTCGTGTCGATATTTACTGTATTTCCGTTCATCTGCCGCTTTCTTATACCTGATTGTTCCGGATGCAAATTTACAAATTATATTGCATTTCATAAATCAATTTCATAACTTTGTCGAGTATGAGAATTTGCGGGCGGCAGAGAAAATCGCCGCTGAAGTTCCAGCCACGTTTATAATTGATATTATAAAACTCAAAACATAAAATGAAAGGAATAGTTAAAAAGATCGTCAGCGTACTGCTGCTCTTTGTTATTGCCGGACTCGTGTATGCATGCATCAAGAGTATTATGGAGCCTATCAATTTCAACAAGCAGAAGGCTTACCGTGAGACTGTCGGTATCCAGAGAATGAAGGATGTCCGCACTCTTCAGGAGGCATTCAAGTCTGTTTCAGGCCACTTTACCTCATCTGCTGACTCCCTCGTGGATTTCTACAAGAACGGCAAGATGGAAGTGATCATGCAGATCGGTTCAAATGACGACTCTCTTGCAGTTGCAACTACTGAGAAACTCAAGAAGTCACGTAGAGGCATCACCCCTGAGCAGATGTATGAGCTCTACAAGAAAGGTGAGCACCTCGTATTCTCCATCTCAAGCAAAGTGGATGTGAAGGATACACTTTTCAACACAAGAAACGATTTCAACATTGATTCTCTCAAATACATTCCTTTCTCACAGGGCGACACCATCCAGATGGAGTCCGTCATCAAGGAAGTATCAGGCGTGAAGGTTCCTCTCTTCGAGGCGAGAATGCCATACAAGTCTCTTCTCAAAGGTCTTGACAACCAGCTCAGAATCAATCTTGATGCTGACCGCAAGGCTATGAACCGCTACGAGGGACTTCAGGTAGGTAGCGTTTCAGCACCTAACAACAACGCCGGCAACTGGGAGTAGTCCGTCGGGACTCACTCACTTCATATAAGAATATGAGCCAGACGAATAATATAGAAAGCAGAATATCCATTCAAGTAGCCTTGAGTGGATATTCTTTTAAGATACAGGACAATGAGGGTGAACGCTCGTCGGGCTGGCTTACGCCTGACAGGATCTTCACGACTCCCGAGTTCCAGAAGAGATATGACGCGGTGAAGATTTCGCTTCTGACACCGAAAGTGGCATTGATTCCGGAGCAGTTCTTCAATCCTATGGAGCTCAGGCAGATGCTTGGCGACGTGGTCAGACTGGGGGAAAATGACGCCGTCGAGTTTGTCAGGATGCCGGAAAGGGCTTCGGTGCTGGTATTCTCGAACAATGTAGGAGAGACATTGTCAAGGATGATTTCCCAGACGGTATTTACTACAGACGGGTATCAGGCAAGGATTCTGCCGGAGATGTACTACATCCTGGAGGCGCTGGACAAGTGCAGTGACTACAACAAGATCGTGGCATCTTACGCTGACGAATATCTGCACCTGGCTGTGGCGCAGGGAAAGTCCCTGCAAATCGCTAATACTTTCAGAGCTGTGGATTTCACGACCGCCGAGTACTTCATTTTCAACACATTGAAAAAACTTCAGTTGAATCCTGAGATATCGACCATCTGCTTCAGGACTCCGGTTTCTGACGAGGAGGAAATGTCATTGTACCGATATTTCAAATCAGTGGAACAGATATGAGAATTATAGGTGGTTCGCTGAAGGGCAGAAATATCGTCACGCCTCCAGATTTCAAGGCAAGGCCGACGACTGATTTCGCCAAGGAGGCGCTTTTCAATATTCTCGACAATGAGTTCGAGTTCGAGGGGCTGAGTGTGCTGGACCTGTTCAGCGGCACGGGTTCGATTTCATATGAGTTCGCGTCACGTGGTGCTGGCCATGTGTGGTCTGTGGAGATGAATATGCAGTATTCGTCATTTGTCAAGGAGCAGGCCAGGAAGCTGGGCCTGAAGAATCTGACTGCCGTCCATCACAATGTGTTCGATTTCATTCCCATCTGCAGGGAGAAGTTCGATATCGTGTTCGCAGACCCGCCTTATGCGCTGGAAGGGCTGGAGACGATTCCTGACAAGGTGCTGGATGCCGGATTGGTATATCCTGAGAGGTATCTGATTCTGGAGCACGGGGACGAGCACTCGTTCAAGGAGCACCCCGCTTTCGTAAAGGAGAAGGTTTACGGCCGCGTCCACTTCAGTTTCTTCGAGCCGGTAAAATAAATCGTCAGGCACAAGCCCGGCGGGCGGAGTGGGCGGAGCCGGCATTGGCTCCCGAAAAGAACCCACGATAGTGGGGAGGACCGGCGCAGTCCAGCTCTGCCCGCCGGGCTTACGATGAAACATTTTCAGCCTCGTACGAAATAAAAACAGAACAGCCCGGAAAAGTTCCGGGCTGTTTTCTGTCTATATGTAGCTAAGCGCTATAGAACGCTCATGACGGCTTCTGCGATAGAATTGAGCTTGGTATCCACGCTGTCCGCACGGCTTGCAAGAATACAAGGAGCAGTCGTTCCTACGAGCATACCTGCCTGACGCACGCCTGTAGAGAGCTTGGAATTCGTCTTCCAGAACACGTTTGCAGACTCGATGTTAGGGAATACGAGGCAGTCAGCGTCACCTGCTACAGGGCTGACAAGTTTCTTGATCTCAACAGATTCCTTGTCGATAGCCACGTCGAGTGCGAGAGGACCGTCAGCGATGCAGCCCTTGATCTGTCCGCGCTCTACCATCTTGGCCAATGCAGCAGCTTCCATACAAGCCGGCATTGAATCGAGAACCTGCTCTGAAGCTGCGACGAACGCAACCTTCGGCTTCGCGATGCCGAATGACTTGGCAACTTTCACGATATAGTTCGTGAGCTTCATCTTCTGACGCAGATCAGGAAGCGGAACCACTGCCATGTCGGTAAGGAATATGAGCTTGTGATAGTTCGGGCTGTCGATTACTCCTACGTGGCTGAGAAGGCCTTTCGGAGGAAGGAGACCGGTCTCCTTGTTAAGTATGGCGCGAAGGAACTTGTCAGTAGAGCAAAGTCCTTTCATGAGAACGTCACCTTCACCGTCATGAACCATCTGGACTGCCTGTGCAACAGCCTTCAGCTCATCAGGATTGTCCACAATAGTGAATTTCGCTGCGTCGATACCTCTCTTGACGCAAACTTCATTGATAAGAGCGGCGTCACCTACGAGAACAGCTTTGATGAATCCGAGATCCACAGCCTGTGAAGCTGCTTCAATGGTATGCTCGTCCACTGCCCAGGCAGCGACCATCGTTTTGCAGACACCTTTTTGCTTGAGTTCTGCAAATACATCTGAGAAACTTGTGATCATATTTTTCCTCTAATTAGTTTTCCTCTTCGCTTTGAACGATGTGCATTGTATCACGTGCAATGACAATCTCTTCGTCAGTGGTGATGAGAGCCACTTTCACCTTGGAATCAGGCAATGAAATGATGGTATCCTCTCCCCATGCGACATTTGCTTCATAGTCGAATTTGAGGCCGAGATATGAGAAGTTCTCACATACTCTGCGACGCAGACGGCTGTTGTGCTCACCGATACCTCCGGTGAAGATGATAAGGTCAACCCCGTTCATGACTGCAGCGAACTGACCGATATACTTGATAATGCCGTAAGTCAGCATCTTGAGTGCAAGTTTGGCTCTCTGGTCGCCTGAATTGGCAAGCGCGTCGAGGTCTCTGGCATCAGAAGAAGCTCCGGAAATTCCGAGAAAGCCTGATTTCTTGTTCATCACCTCGGTCATTTCGTCCGGTGTGAGGTTTTCTTTCTTCATCAGGTACGGAACCACGTTAGGGTCAATGCTGCCGCATCTTGTTCCCATGATGACGCCGTCGAGCGGAGTGAAGCCCATGGAAGTGTCCACTGACTTGCCGTTCACGATGGCCGTGATGGAGCTGCCGTTGCCGATATGGCATGTGATGATCTTGGAATTGTTGATGTCCAGGCCGGCGAACTTGGCGCCTTTCTCAGCCACGAACTGGTGGCTTGTTCCGTGTGCACCGTATTTACGGACTCTGTACTTGGTGTAATCCTCATACGGAAGGCCATACATATATGCGTATGCAGGAATGGACTGATGGAATGCGGTATCGAAGGTAACTACCTGAGGCACAGAAGGAAGCACGGCCTGAACGGCTCTGATTCCGAGGATGTGCGCAGGGTTGTGGAGCGGTGCGAAGTCGCAGCAGATCTCGATTTTCTTCATCACGTCTTCGTTTACGAGGGCGCTTGACGAGAAATATTCTCCTCCATGCACGATTCTGTGTCCTACGGCCTCGATGTCGTCAAGCGATTTGAGGACACCGTGCTCACTGTCGGTAAGCGCCTCGAGCACGAGCTGCATTCCGACTTTGTGGTCAGGAACCGGGAGGTCTTTCACTACCTTCTCCTTACCTGTAGCCGTGTGCTGAAGACAACCCATCTCCAGTCCGATTTTTTCTACGATACCCTTCGCAAGGACATCATAGACATCATCGTTTTTCATATCAAGGAGCTGATACTTAATCGATGAACTTCCGCAATTGATTACAAGAATTATCATAACTATAGTTTTTGTTTCTATTTTTTCGGATTTGACGCGGCAAAGTTAAAAAGAATTCACTACTTTAGCAAGGAAATGACCTCCAACGGTCGAGTAACTGAGCGCGTACCTATGACAGAAACTGCGGACATAAAGCCACTTGCATTAGCATTTACCTTCGGGGCGGCATCCGGACTGCTCCTGAGCCGTATTTCCATGCATGCCGCATACATCTCCTCCGCCACTTCCCTACTGGTTGCATTGACATTGACAGTCATCACTTCTGCGGACCGCCGACAGGCGGAAATCCTGCTGCTGTTCCTGACGGCAGGCGTTTTCTGCGCCGCGACATCGACATTGACAAGTCTCGGGGCTGTCGCCGGGAAACCGCTTTTCGCGGGCCTTGCGGCTGATTTCAGGTCAATGATTTCGTCGATTCCGTTTCCGCACGAGGGGACTGCGCCTCTTGTCAATGCCCTGCTGACGGGTGACAGGTCTTCGCTGGACGACAGCGTCATGAACAGTTTCCGTGACAGCGGGGCGTCACACATCCTCGCACTGTCGGGGCTGCATCTCGGAATCATCTACGGCATCCTGCTTAAGGTGACTTCCATTTTCGGAAAGCATCCCACGATAAAGGCCGTCAGGAGCCTGATTATCATATCGTTATGCGGGATATACACTTTGGCTACCGGGGCAAGTCCGTCGCTTGTGAGGGCTTTCCTTTTCATCCTTGTCAATGAGACTGCACGTCTGACTCACCGCAGCAACAATCCGCTCCGTGTGTATTGTGCTGCACTTTTCATCCAGACTGCCATCAATCCCCAGGTGATCAGTTCGACCGGGTTCCAGCTTTCCTACCTGGCGATGGCAGGCATCTTCCTGCTGTATCCTGCATTGAAAAAATGGTATCCGCAGGAGGAGGCCGCTGGCGACATGCTTATCGAAAAGGGCGCCGGCCTAACAGAAAGTGACGGGCTGGAGGGCGTGATGATCGACAAGGACGCCGGCCGAACAAAAAGTGACGGGCTGGAGGGCATGATGATCGACAAGGACGCCGGCCGAACAGAAAGTGACGGGCTGGAGGGCGTGATGATCGACAAGGGCTGCTGCCGCGCGAGGCGTTGCTGGACTTCGTGGATGAAAACGATAGTGTCGGCTGCACCGCGCAAGATTTGGGATGCGGCTGCGCTGACGATTTCATGCCAGGTATTCACCGGGCCTCTCGCCTGGTGGAAATTCGGAACTTTTCCGAAGTACTTTCTGCTGACGAATCTGTTGTCGCTGCCATTGACATGTGCCGTCATGTTATTGTCTGTCAGCACTTCAGTCCTGTTCGCCATAGGCATCTGCCCGGACTTTCTCATCTCACTTACCGACAGCAGCGCGTCCCTGCTTCTTTTCATCATGAAGGTCATCTCGAGCATGTAGGATGGGGCGATTTTTCAAAAACGTCCGTAAGAACCCGCCTTTCACCGGACAAGTGGATTCGTCGCATTCGTCCGTGAGAACCCGCCTTCCACCGGACAAGTCGTGGATTCGTCACATTCGTCCGTGAAAACCCGCCTTTCGCCGGACATGTTGCGGATTACAACGTGCGCAAAAAAAGGACGGCAACCGGAATCTCTCCGATTGCCATCCATAGTCTTTAAAGCTTTTATAAACAGTAAGCGATTATTTGCTTGCCTCTACAGAAACTTTTCTGAATTCTTTAAAATCCTTCATAAGAGCAAGAGCAGCTTTACGTGCGCGAGCACCAGCAGCCTTATTGCCTTTCTCTACCTGAGCGTCTGCATTAGCAACGAATTCCTCGTACTCAGCTTTGATTTTCTCAACAAGTTCTTTCATTGTTACTATAGTTATTTGTTAAACATTAAGTTGCTTGATTTTGGTAATCCTTTGCAATTTATGTAAAAATCCTGAAAATGCAAGCAATTATTTAACTTTTTACAACGATTAACCCCGTACGAAACTATTTTTTAGCAGTATTGAAGCAATTCATGGCCCTGTCGATGCCGATTGTCACAAACGCCTTGACACCATCTATGACAGAGTCACATATTTCAGGCATTTTCTCTTTCTCCTCTGCGGACATCGGACCTATCACGAAATCCACCTGTCTGCCTTTCTGGAAATCATTGCCAATGCCGATCCTGATTCTCGGATACTCCTGCGTCTCGAGGAGTTCCTGAATGTTCTTGAGTCCGTTGTGGCCGCCGTCGCTCCCCTTCTTGCGCATTCTCAATGTGCCGAAAGGAAGATTCAGGTCATCGCAGATCACGATGACGTTCTCCAGCGGAAGTTTCAGTTTATTGACCCAATATCGAACGGCATTGCCGCTGAGGTTCATATATGTGGAGGGCTTGAGGAGGGTGATGTCCCGACCTTTGAATGACACTTCGGCCACGTCTCCATAGCGCTGGGTCGTGAAAGTGGCACCTGCGGCTGAAGCCCATGCATCCAGCACCATAAATCCTACGTTGTGGCGCGTGTCCGCATACTCCGCACCGATATTTCCAAGTCCTACTACAAGGTAATTCATACTCGTTCTCCAATTCTGTCCGCAGAAAGTTTCGCCTTGTCTGCGGCTATTGTAATTTCTTCGCGCACCAGAAAAAGTCCCCGCTTTTCCGGCTATTGTGTCGCGCACCAGGAAAAGTCCCCGCCTACCAAGAAAACAGGACGGACCGGAAAGTCGATTCCGCCCCGTCCTGTAAAGTTTATAGTTGCACGATTATGCCTCAGCTGGAGCCTCAGCTGCCGGAGCTGCCGGAGCTGCCGGAGCTTCTGCGTGATGTACGCCTTCCTCCATAGCCTCGTCAAGAGCTTCCTCATACTCGATGTGAGCTGCAACCTGACGTGAAGACTTGACTGTGCAGATGATAGTTCCCTTAGGAGAAACTACATTGACATTCTCATACTTGAGGTCACCTGCTACGATTCTCTTGCCAATCTGGAGTTTGTCGATGTTGATGACAAGCTCATCAGGAAGGTCCTTCATAAGAGCGCTGACTTTCAGTTCACGAACCAGCTTGTAGAACTTACCACCGGCACGTACACCGGCTGCATGACCGGTGATGGTGATAGGAACCATGATGGAAATAGGTTTCTCCTCATTGACAGCGAGGAAATCTGCGTGAAGGCAGTTGTCCTTTACCGGGTGATACTGAAGCTCGTGGATAACTGCATTGTATTTCTGGCCGTTGCTGAGCTCGAGGTCAACGATGTAAGATGCAGGAGTGTCGGTAAGACCTTTGAGATCTTTTTCAGTAACTGTGAAGAGAATGTTCTCTACACCTGAACCATAGATGTTGCATGGTACGAGACCCTGTTTGCGGTACTCTTTGATGACCGCCTTGTTGCCGACCTCACGGACCTGGCCTTTCAATACGAAATGTTTCATTTCTTTAATTTGTTTAAAATGTGTTACTCAGTCTTGGTCCGGATGCCCGGACTAGACCCCATTGCACCAAAAGCTACTGCTTTTTCGCGGACCTTTCTTCAAAGGCCCAAAATGCGGCGCAAATATAGTGAATTTTCCGTAAATAAAAAAATTGGCGTGAAGTTTTTTAAAGAAAGTAATCATAAAAAAAATTGCTATCTTTGGGAATGTGTAAAGTTTTGGACTA
>UMEF01018278.1_pt1 | contig 24064 bp, 19 predicted proteins | sample 1964671 | NCBI WGS metagenome assembly UMEF01 (sample SAMEA4836012, study PRJEB28245) | human gut metagenome | biome: gut microbiome; material: fecal sample | place: Denmark | collected 2008 | reverse complement strand
GAAGAACCACTTTTTTCAGTTCAAGTCATAAAAAGAGACAGATATCTTAAGCAGTTGATAGATAGCCAGCAAAACGGCTTTATCAAAGTGATTACCGGAATCCGCAGATGTGGTAAGTCATATCTGCTGAATGTTTTATTCTATCACTATTTGTTGGATAATGGAGTGGCTAAAGACCATATCATCCGCATTGATCTTGAAGACCGTTTGAACAAAGAGCTACGAAATCCTGATACAATGCTCCATTATGTTCATGATAGGATTAAGGATAGTCAGCCGTACTACATCATTATAGATGAAGTGCAACTGATGGATGAGTTCGTGGATGTATTGAACAGTTTCCGTCATATTGATAATGCTGACACATATGTAACAGGCAGTAACTCTCACTTCCTATCTTCAGATATACCCACAGAGTTCCGAGGCCGAGGCGAAACGATACATGTGAATCCACTGTCTTTTTCCGAATTCTATTCTGCCATTGGTGGTGATAAACAAGATGCATGGCGTGAATATTACACCTATGGTGGTTTGCCCCTTATCCAATCATTTGACACAGAACAGAAGAAAATAGGATATCTTAAAAACTTGTTTGAAACAGTATATTTGGCTGATATTATAGAGAGGCATAAGGTACAGAACGAAGACGAAATGCGCGAGTTGGTGCTCATTATGGCTTCTTCCATTGGCTCGCCATGCAATCCGACAAAACTATCAAACACCTTCAAAAGTGTAAAGAATGTCAATATCTCAAACAAGACCATTTCAAATTATCTCAATTACTTATCTGAATCGTTCCTTCTAAACAAGGCAATCCGCTACGATATAAAAGGTAAGAAATATATCAATACACTCTCCAAATACTATTTCTCAGATATAGGTTTGAGAAATGCCATTCTGGATATGCGTCAACAAGAGGAGACGCATATCATGGAAAACATCATTTACAATGAGCTTATCACACGTGGCTATAGTGTGGATGTCGGAATGGTGGAAATAAAGAAGCAAGACAAGGACGGCAAGTGGGGCCGCATCCAACTGGAGGTGGATTTTATCGCCAGTCTCGGTAGTAAAAAGTACTATGTACAATCAGCCTTGTCAATTCCGGATAGGGAGAAAGAGATACAAGAATCCCGATCACTGATGAGCATAGATGACTCTTTCAAGAAGATTATCATTGTTAAAGACCACATCATGCCCCGTCGAAATGAAGAAGGTATTCTTACAATTGGGCTTTTCGATTTCTTGCTCAAAGAAAACAGTTTGGATATATAGCCTCTGAATAAAGTGTTTGTGTGGTGTAAGAGAATTCCTCCGATTTCTGCGTAAACAAACTGTTTGAGTCATGGATATTCAATGGTGTAGTATAATATATCAAGTGGAGATAACCCGTTGATAATCAATGAAAGTTTATAATAACTAAATATCACGGACTATCATTCTATTGGTCTCATAATCATCTGTTCCTCTCAAAAACTCTTTCCATTTCCCCAACTATAGGCGTAGCACCATAGCAGCCATTAATATAGTCCCTGTCAAAAGCGGCATTGCTCCGCACCTTGTATTCTGCAAGAGAATATAGGGAGGTGGCGCCAAGACCATCCTTTTGGGTGAACCAAACCTGGTCCCGCCTCAGCAGGCCCGCACCAAGAAGATAGGTGTCGTGCGTGGTGAACAACAGTTGCGCGCCTTTAGGATTCGTCTTGGAAGAGTTGAACAACATGATGATTTTACGAACAAGCAGGGGATGGAGTTTTGAATCAAGTTCATCAATGATTACCCTCTTGCCGTTGTCCAATGCTTCAATAATCGGATAGGCCAACGAGAAATACTTGATAGTGCCTTCAGACTCATTCTTGTTGAAAGGAAACGAGACATTTCCAGATTCGCGGCCTTCCTCATCAAATTGGCGATGGCTGCTGATAATTTTGTTGTCAATCTTCAAGATGCTGTCAATGCCAAGGTCCGCATAACGCGCAAACTCCGTAATCCTTTCACGCACACCATCGTCATCCAGATGTCTTATCGCCTGTTCCCACAAGTGTTCATCCTCACTACAGAAAAGCACTTGAGTGTCTGATAGCCAATTAAGTATATCTACGGATTTCGGGTCATTGAACTGGGCAGCAGTTGACAGGACAAGCGCATTGTCCCTGATCATCTTCCTGTCTACGATTTCTTTTATGAGTGGACATTTGGAATGGACAGACACCACGCCATTTTCCCGATAGAACAATTCCACCTCTTTAGCGCGTTTTCTGTTGGCACGTTGATATAACCATTCTTCCCTGACGGACTTTCTGTCCACTTCAAATCCAAACCTATAGATAAAGTCGCCAACGATAAAGGTAGCTTCCATTGTCGTAGGCTCATTCTCAGTTTGCGAATTAAGCCTGAATCCTTCCACATCAATCAACTTTCCCGCCTGGCTATGGATGAACGAGTCCGTAATAAACCTTTTATAAAACGACAAGGCTTTCAACACGTTTGACTTGCCTGAAGCATTGGCTCCATAAATGACAGCACTTCGCAGAACAGACAGCCCAATCGCAAGTTCATTTATAAGATCATTCTCTTCCTGCAATGATTCCTTGAGCGTAGAAGCAATAAATGAGAGTTTGGCCTCATCTTTCAATGAAAGAAAATTCTTGACACAAAATTCCAAAAGCATACACTTAACTGTGATTTATGTTAAATTTTGACAAAAATAAGACTTTTCTCCGAAAAAACAAGAAAGATGTGACAAAATTAATGATTACGAGTCTATATTATACTTGCATTTGTGTACACATCAAGAAATTGGAACAATGGTATATCCCATACTTCTCGTGGAATATCGAAGCATTCAATCAATTTCATTTGTGTACACATTTGCCTTCACCTTTATGGCATTTTAAAATTATTCAAAATAAATACAGTAGGGCAGCCAAAGCCTATCATATTCCATAAATTACCACTGTCCGGCACAGAATGCCGGGAAATGCCATAGGTAAAAACGCCTCATTTTTCTATAGACCTGATATCGTACTAATCGTATGTTATGGAAGTATCTCTATTTCTTTAGCTTGTCCACCAGAACATCCACGGTAGTACATGGATTGTGTGAGGCATAATCAGTTCCGGAATAAGCCAATCTAAGATTTTGGGCCCTCAATACTGCATTTTCTTGGCTTCCGTATTTCCGGAGGATGTCATACATCACATCTCCTCCCTTCTTATATGTAAACTCCGGAACATATCGCCTTATCTCCCTTTCGAGGATGTCAATGTACTGTCGACGACTCACCGACGTTCTCAGGTCAATGAAATGCAAGCAGAACCAAAGCTCGAAGGATTCATTAGACCAGGCACATTGAAAACCGGCTTTCTCGGCAAGCTGTATCGCTTCATTGAAATCCTCATTGTCATCCTTGTCGAATACCAGCCATTTATAGTCGAAGGTGCTCAAATCTCGAATCCTAAGCGCTTCCTCAAGCAACTTTTTTGTGCTGCGGTCAGCGCCGACGACCTGCACCCGCGAGCGTCTGCTCGTAAAGTGCCGAAAATATTCAGGTTCAGTCTTAGTTCCCTCGCTTACTATCAGAAAGCTATAAAAAAGTTCTCGGGTCCCCTCATTACGACGTGACTTTGTTACTGCGTGTCTTGAAGATAGTTCTTCACGCTGTTTCTTTGTCAGATGTTTTGCCATAGCCCAGTTCTCCTACAAATATGGAATCGCTCCATACCGCCCATTGATATAGTCCTTTTCATAACTGCGGTCGTTGCGGATCTTTACGCCGGAAGCATCCTTGAACTCGACAAGCGAGTATAGGTCTGTGGATGCCGTCTCATCCTTTTCGGTAAACCATATCTGATCACGACGGAGGAACTTGTTGTCAAGAAGATTGGTGTCATGAGTCGTGAATATCAGTTGCGAACCCATCGGATTGGTTTCTTTGCTATTGAAAAGGGATATGAGCATTCTGGTAATCATGGGGTGCATACTGCTGCCGAACTCATCGATTACAAGCACGCGGCGGCTGGACAGGGCCTTCACGAAAATCGGTGCCATGTCGAAAAGTTTGTTCGTCCCGTTGGACTCGGTATCGGAAAGGGACATTGATATCTCACCGGTCACTTTCCCGCTTGCATCATATACTTTATGAGTCGTCACTGCCCTGATAGAAGGGTTGTCCACCCTTCTGATAGTCTCAAATCCGAGTTTGAACCTTGAAAGGAAAGAGTTCAGTTCGTCGTCTGAAATCGAGATCGCCTTTTCGGAGAGAGTTTCCGATTTATCTCCATCGAAAACGGCAAAACCTTTAAGTTCGCGCATAATGAGGCCGGCAATTCTGTCATTGAACGCGTCTGCCACAGAAAGGAATAGAGCATTGTCTTTGGTCCTTTCCACCATATCTTCCGCAGATTTGTAGTGAGATGTGACTCCAATGCCGTCTTCCGAACGGACAAACAGGCATTTTTCACGACCCTTATTGCCGGTTTTGAAGTACAGATACTCTTCGCATATCCTATCCTTCTTTGCTGAAAATCCATAGCGATACCAATCATCGTCTATAAGAAGTTCTATCTCGAAGCAGGAAGGCTTTGTGCGGCTATCCTCGTCAAACATAAAAGGCGCCATCGGCAGTTCTTCAGACGAATTGTAACTCGCAGAATCATATACAGTCGTGAGAAATGTACGTATAGCCTCTATCAAATTGCTTTTCCCGCTTGAATTGGCTCCGTACAGCACCGCAGAAGGAAGGACGGACAGTCCAACCGTTGAGAACAGAGACTCCTCATATTCTTTAATTGTCGCAGCTGTTAAATCCAATGTCTTTTTTGCCTTGAAAGACCGGAAATTAGATAATGTAAAACTCAGTAGCATATCAGTCGTTTTCTGCAAAGTAAGTGAAAAAATCACATAAACTCAAGTTTTATGAGAAATTTTCTCATAAAATATAAACTTTGACGCAAAATCAATTAAATAATTCCCTTGGGCAATAATAATCATTGCAAATTCAAGTCAATGAGCCAGTAGCCGAAGAAAGCGGCTAGAAGGCCGAGGACAATGCTGAGGGCGACATAGAGCCCGAACATCAGGAAGTTTCCTGACTGGAGCATTGACAGACTTTCATTGGCGAAAGTCGAGAAGGTGGTGAATCCGCCGCAGAAGCCCGTGGTCAAAAGCAGGCAGAGGCTGCCGGAGGTGGTGGAGAATCTGGAGAACAGTCCGTACAGCAGACCGATCAGAAGACAGCCTGCTATATTGACAATGAACGTGGACAGAGGAAATCCGCCGGACGGCCTGACCAGCAGAGATATGACGTAACGCAGTGCGCCGCCGACAAAACTGCCGGCACCGACTAGCAATATCGACTTCAACATAGGTGGTGACCTGTTATCTTCTCTTCATACGTGCTGCGAGAGAGCCGTCCATGGCGCCCTTCATCAGCTTGCGTGTGCCTTCGAACTGCTTCAGAAGACGGTTCACCTCCTGGATGGACGTGCCGCTGCCGTCTGCGATTCGCTTGCGCCTGCTGCCATTGATAAGTTCGGCGTGCTCACGCTCGTAAGGGGTCATTGACATGATTATCGCCTCAACGCTCTTGAAAGCGCTGTTGTCAATGTCCACGTCTTTCAATGCCTTGCCTACGCCCGGAATCATGGAAGCCAGGTCCTTGATATTACCCATCTTCTTCACCTGCTGGATCTGGTTGTAGAAGTCCATAAGGCTGAACTGGTTCTTGGCAAGTTTCTTCTTGAGTTCACGGGCCTGTTTCTCGTCATACTGCTCCTGGGCCTTCTCCACGAGGGTAACGACGTCACCCATACCGAGGATACGGTCTGCAATACGTGTCGGATGGAATACGTCCAGGGCGTCGATTTTCTCGCCGGATGAAATGAACTTGATCGGCTTGCCCACTACGGCCTTGATGGACAATGCCGCACCGCCACGGGTATCACCGTCCATCTTGGTAAGGACAACTCCGTCGAAATCGAGGACGTCGTTGAAGGCCTTGGCGGTCTCCACAGCATCCTGACCTGTCATCGCATCGACCACGAACAGGGTTTCCGTCGGGTTCACCGCCTTCTTGATGGCAGCGATCTCGTCCATCATCTCCTGATCGACCGCCAGACGTCCCGCTGTATCGACAATCACCACTGAAATGCCTTCAGCCTTGGCTTTGGCGACAGCATTGCGTGCTATCTGAACCGGATCCTTCACGCCTTCTTCGGTGTAAACCGGAACGCCTGCCTGCTCGCCCATGACCTTCAACTGGTCGATGGCTGCAGGACGATATACGTCGCAGGCTGCGAGGAGCACTTTCATTCCGCGCTTGGATTTGCAGAGGTTCGCAAGTTTCGCTGTGAATGTGGTCTTACCAGAACCCTGGAGACCGGAAATCAGGACAATGCCCGGATTGCCTTTCACGTCAATGTCCTGGGCACCGCTGCCGATGAACTCGGCCAGTTCGTCATGGACGATCTTGACCATCATCTGCTGAGGCTTGACGGCTGTGAGGACGTTCTGTCCCATCGCCTTGTCTTTCACGCGGTCGCAGAATTCTTTGGCGACTTTGTAGCTGACGTCGGCGTCGAGGAGTGCCTTGCGGATATCCTTGACGGTCTCAGCGACATTGATTTCTGTTATTTTTCCTTCTCCTTTGAGAATCTTGAATGACCTCTCGAGTCTTTCTGATAGGTTTTCGAACATATGTTATTCTATTTTTTTATTTCAATTTCATGTCATCCGAGAACACTGCCGGGGCAAGGTCCCGAAGGTTGTAGCGGCTGCTCATCACGCTTCCGTAGGCGCCGGTGCTGCGGATGGCGAGGATGTCGCCTCGCTTGCTGTAGGGCAGTTCGCGGCCTTCGCCCCAGACGTCGCTGGACTCGCAGACGGGACCGACTACGTCATACAATCTCAATCCCCCCTGAACCCCCTTTTCAAGGGGGCGATCAGGACCGTTCTCAATCCCCCCGACCCCCTTTTCAAGGGGGCGATCACGGCCTACGGGCTTTCCATCGCCGCAAGGCTCCCCTGCCCGCCAGCTCCGGCCGGGCATCTGATGATGCCTTGTTAAGTCCTCTGATTCAGCTGTTTCAGTCGAACTGAATTTCGCTGACGCTCCAGCTGATTCCGAAGTTGTTGCTTCGATGTCTTTCATTTCGTCTGATGACGACTTGCTTACGTAATATGCGGAGAGGTTCTCGATCTTGTGGTAGGCTCCGTAGAGGGCGGGGCGGATGAGGTCGTTCATGCCGGCATCCATGATGAGGAACGTTTTCGTCTCACCGCTTTTCACGAAGAGCACACGCGTGATCAGCGAACCGCATTGCGCAACCATCGAGCGGCCCGGCTCAATGCTCACACTCTGTTCAGGCCTGCGCCTCAGTTTTCGGTCAATGATACTGAACCATTTCTCGAAATCCGGCACCGGGTTCTCATCCGGCTCATCATAATCCACACCCAGACCGCCGCCAAGGTCGATGCTGCCCACTTCCATCCCGTGCGTCTCGAACCATTCCACGATCTCCGCAGCCCTCTCGCACTCAAGCGAATATACAGGCTCCACGTCAGTAATCTGTGAACCGATATGAAAATGCAAGCCTTTGAAATTCAATGCTTTGCTGCCCTTCAGGATATCTATCGCAGCCTCGAACTCGTGGCGGGAGATACCGAACTTGTTCTCATACAGGCCTGTGGTCACGTACCTGTGCGTGTGCGCATCAATGTTGGGATTTATACGCAGGGAAACATTGGCCCGAACCCCTTTCGAGGCAGCGAGGGCATCGATCACCTGCATTTCCATCAGAGACTCGACATTGAAACAGCCGATTCCCAGATCGAGCGCGTCTGAAATCTCCTTATCCGACTTTCCGACTCCGGCAAACACAATCGAAGACCGTGCAAAACCGCTCGCCACCGCATATTTCACCTCATTGCCGCTCACGCAGTCAGCACCGAACCCCTTGGATGCGATATAACTGACCAGACGCGGCTCCACATTGGCCTTCAAAGCATAATGCGCACCTATTCCGTATCTTTCCGACAGAGATGCAGCAAGTTTTACAGTCTTGCGGAATACATCCATATCGTAATACCAGAAAGGTGTCGCAAGTTCCTCCACCCTACCGAAATCATTGAACTTGAGCATAAATCTTCCAATAAAAGCCGAACAAATTGCAAAATTACTCAAAAAAACATAACTTCGCACAAAATTTCGGGGAGTATAGTTTCACGCCCCGACTTAGGATAACTGTAAATTAAAAGTTGGAAATGGAAAAAGGACCAATTTCAAATTTCATCACCCACAATTACCGTCACTTCAACTCGGCTAGCCTTGTTGACGCTGCGAAAGCTTATGAAGAACTTCTCGCAAAAGGCGGAAAGATGATGTTGGCAATGGCCGGCGCCATGAGTACAGCCGAGCTCGGACTTTCACTTGCTGAAATGATCCGTCAGGACAAGTTCTCCATCGTATGCTGCTCAGCAAACAACCTTGAAGAGGACATCATGAATCTTGTAGCACACTCTCACTATTACAGAGTGCCTGGTTACAGAAACCTCACCGCAGAGCAGGAGCAGGAACTTCTGAACAACCACTACAACCGTGTTACCGACACCTGCATCCCTGAGGAGGAGGCATTCCGCCGTCTCGAGGGCGCACTTGTAGATGTATGGAACAAGGCAAAGGCAGAAGGCAAGAGATACCTTCCTTACGAATATATTTACCAGATCCTCAGAAGCGGTGTTCTCGAGAAATACTACGAGATCGACCCTAAGGACAGCTGGGTACTCGCTGCTTGCGAAAAGAACATTCCTATCATCTGCCCTGCATGGGAAGACTGCACCACAGGAAACATCTTCGCAGCACACTGCATCAAGGGCGAATTCACACCGGATCTCGTAAAGAACGGTATCGAGACAATGCTCTTCCTCGTTGACTGGTACAAGAAGAATGCTGTAGGCGCAGGCGTAGGATTCTTCCAGATCGGTGGCGGTACAGCAGGTGACTTTCCTATCTGTGTCGTTCCTATGATGGAGCAGGACCTCCAGTGGCACGGCACTCCGCTCTGGTCATATTTCTGCCAGATCTCAGACAGTACCACATCTTACGGTTCTTACTCAGGAGCTGTTCCTAATGAGAAAATCACTTGGGGCAAGCTCGCACCTGAGACACCTAAGTTCATCGTGGAGTCAGACGCTACCATCGTAGCACCTCTTATCTTCGCATACGTTCTCGGATGGTAATCCATTCTTGAGACATAAAATATTACGGGGCTGATTTATAAGAATCAGTCCCGTTTTTTATCTCAATATGTAACCCTCACTACTGGTGAGCAGGCCTCAGCAAGTCGAGAACGACCTTCACAGGATTGAACGTATCCAGCGGAACTTCCACGAAGCTGGTATTCCAGTCGCTCATCGAGCCGTTCCACAAGCCGGGGAGCTCAAGAGCCTTAAGCTCACGTCCCTGATAACTCTTGGAACTGATGAAGCCTGCATCCTCATCCACATAGTCCAGAAGATTGAACTTCTCTCCTTTATAATTTCTGATGCAGCAGACGAGGTCCACCGGATTGAAATGAGTGGCATGGGCGAGAATATCCCGGGACCGGTCATCATTCATATTGATCTGCACGCTCTCGAGAATCTGGAGATTTGAGGAGCCGTCCTTACCTGCGATTACAAACGGGCCTCCGCCAGGTTCACCCTGGTTGCGCACCATACCGCAGACACGAATCGGCCTGTTCAGTTTGGACCTGAGCAGCTCCACCCTGTCCTCGATACTGCGTGTCAGAGGCAGCTGAATACAAAGCTCGGCATCCAGGAAAGACTCCACCTTGTCGCAAAGCTGGCGGCAGGCATCTGACTTGACATCGGAAATGACATCGAACTGATGCAGGTAAGAGAATATCTTGTCCCTGAGTTCCAGGCACTTGCCCATAAGAGCCTTCTTGTACTTGGCAGTAACCGGGAGGAAACGCTCATTGGACACATTGTCGATATTCTTGATGGAAACCAGTTCGTCATCCAGTTCATTGAGATTATAGATCAATGCCCCATGACCGGCAGGTCTGAACAGAAGTTCACCATCCTCGTCACGGAAAGGCCTGTTCTTCAGATCCACGGCAACCGTGTCGGTGGACTTGTTCTGGAAAGTGAACGAGACATTGAACTTGACCCCGTATTTCTTCTCATAAACAGACTTCACCTCTTCCAGAGCCTGCTCGAACAACGGCTGGAACTCAGGCGATATCGTGAAAATGATATTGGCGGAACCGTCCGCATTCCTCATATACTCCTGCGCCTCGACAAGATGCTCCGCAAATGCAGTGCGGCATTCGTCAGCATATCTGTGGAAACGGATAACGCCCTTAGGCTTGGAACCGTAGCCCAATCCCTTGTCTGTCAGCACTTTCTCTGCAACATCCTTTCTATAATCCGCAGAATCCTCAGGCTCACCGAACATTGACTCTGTATAGAAAGCGAAATCCTTTATCCGGCCTGCGAGCTGTCCGACAGGCGAATCCGTACCAGGATCACCGCCATCCTCGAGAGCGGCAAGCCCGGAAAATATATCCTTGAACATTCTGGAAGCGGCACCTGAAGCCGGCACGAATTTGCACTTGCCGTGCACAGAGGCATTGTCACAATAAGCCACGGCAGCATCAACCTCTTCCGGAGTCAGCACCTTGATTCCACGATGTGGAGTCGCAGGCGAAACAATGTTCATCCACGGAAAGCCTTTCTTGAAACGCTCCACCTGAGCTTCCACTGTCCTGACTGAAGAGCCACGCTCCTCGATTTTTCTAACATCTTCTTTCTCAAACATATAGCTATCAGTTTTAGTCAATATAAACTTCTCTGCGATATTTGTATTCCGACCTCAGCTTGTCGAAATCTTCAGGATTCAGCCTGAGCATGAAATCATCCGTGAAAATCGGATAATTGTACTGCAGCATTGCAGCAATCTCTCCCTGTCCGAGCCCCTTCAAATCGAGCTTTACCGCCTCATTTTCAGGAAGATCAGTCTTAGGGAAGAACTCATACAGAGCAGTGATCCCGAAATAGTGGGCAACAGCGCGCACAGCCGCTGCCGTACCGTTCTGCTTGCCCTGATACGAATAACCGGCAATATGCGGAGTCGCTATCGCAGCCATATCCATCAGTTCCCTGTCGATATCAGGCTCATGATTCCACGTGTCGATGATGACCGGCCCGAGCTTCGGCATGGCCTCCTTCAACGCCTCATCACACACCACCTCACCTCTCGAAGCATTGATGAAGAACGCACCCGGCTGCATCAGCGAGAAGAAATGCCTGTCCGCCATTCCACGCGTCGTCTCATTGAGCGGAGTGTGCATCGTGACAATCTGCGAATTCTCCAGAAGATACTCCAGGTCGCAGAAACCGAACGGGCCTTCCGCCTCAGCACGCGGAGGGTCGCATTTGAGAATCTTGAAGCCCAAAGCCAAGCCCATCCTCTCTATCAATGAACCCACATGTCCCACTCCGACAATTCCGATAGTGTCGCCCTCCAAGTTGATCGCCCTGCGCGAAGCCAGTCCGTACAATGCAGAGAAAACATACTCCATCACTCCCCCGGCATTGCAGCCCGGAGCATTCCTTACAGTAATTCCGTGGGCGTCGCAATAAGGAAAGTCAATGTGGTCCGTACCGATGGTGGCCGTGGCAATGAACTTCACCGCCGAGCTGTCCAACAATTCCGCATTGCACTTGGTCCTGGTCCTGATGACCAGAGCATCTGCATCTTTCACATCCGCAGCGCAGATATCCTCCCCGGGTATGTACTTCACATTGGCATACGGCTCGAAGACACCCTCCATAAAAGGGATGGCGCTGTCGGCCACGATATTAAATTTAGGTTTAGGTTCCATTCGGTTCCTCCAATATATTTATTTCAATATCAATATTTTAAGCGGTTCGCGTCCTTGCCGTCCATTATACAGGGGATCGGCCTTCACTTCATTGTTTATCGCCTCCACTATAGCCAACCTGTTATAAAACAGCTGGTTACGTACCACGGAAGAGGAAATGGAGCAGTAAAGCACCCCGTTCTTCATCGACTTGGACAATGTATATGGACCGGCTCCGGTCACCTTGTCCCACGCCCTCATCACCAGCTGCTCATCCATTCCGGACGACAGATGCATTATCCTCAACATCTGCGGAAGGATTTCTCCCAGCTGCGAAGGGTCCTTGCGTTCCAATGACAGACTCTTTCCCTTGTACCTCATCAGATTTCCTCCCTTCTGAAATTGCCGTCCGACGTTTCGAAGTAGGCCCTGTCGTCAGTTATGCTGTCCACAATGCCTGCAAGCCGCACCTTGTTGCTGTCCGTAATGAATATCTGTCCGAAATCATTGCCGGCCACCATCGCCAGAAGCGCGGAAGTCCTGTCCATATCCAATTTGTCGAAAACATCATCAAGAAGCAGCATCGGAGGTACTCCGAAACAGTTCTTCATCAGTTCGTACTGCGCGAATTTCAATGACACCAGAAACGACTTCTGCTGTCCCTGCGAGCCGCAGCGCCTGATGGAATGCCCGTCCATACTGAAAATCAGGTCATCCCTCTGGGGCCCCGCCGAAGTATAGCCGAGAGCCATATCCTTGTTCCGCACCGAAGCGAGCACATCTGCCAGACCTCCCTTCTCCATATCCGACTTGTAAGAGATGCCTACCGCTTCCCTGCCGCCGGACAATGACTCATAATAACGCTGCACCACTCCGGACAGTTCCTCTATGAAGGCCTTGCGTTTCTCGAATATACGGGACGCATAGGATTCCATACGTCCGTCCATGACCTCCAGGAAATAGATATCAGTAGAGTCTGTTTTCAATGCAGCGTTTCTCTGGCTGAGCAGACGGTTATACTGCTGGACATCAGACAGATAAGTCTTGTCCATCTGCGACAGCACCATATTCAGGAAACGCCTGCGGTCCTCACCCGAGTCACTTACCAGTGAAATGTCGTCCGGAGACACCATCACCACCGGCAGTTCACCTATATGTTCGGATATACGCTGATAAGGCTTGTCATCACGGCGCAGTCTCTTCTCCCCTTTCGAAGCGACCTTTATAGAGAATCTCGAGCGCAACTGATTCTGCATCAAGTATGTACCTGATATGGAAAAGCTGTCTGCCCCATAACGGAAATTGTCCTTCTCCGATGTACGGAAAGCGCTCTTGGTCATTGACAGGTACCAGATGGCATCGAGAAGATTCGTCTTGCCCTCCCCGTTGCCGCCGGATATGCAGTTAATATTGGCAGAGAACTCGAGTTCCGCCAATGCAATGTTCCTATAGTCCTGAACTACAAGTTTTTCCAGTATCGCCATCCCGCCGTGATAAATTATCCAAGCAAAGATAATTCATTTCATTGACTTTTCCGAACAACTGCCGCCACTATATATAAAAGGAGGGCGACCTGACAGGCCACCCCCACTCAAATAGGTTAGAAGTTGTTATCTTGGTATCTGCGCTCCGCATCCTGGAACAGCGCCGAAGACGTCGAGAGCCTTCTGCCATGGATAACGGTTGAAGTACATGGATACTGAAGACGTCATCGTACCGGTCATATTCATTCCCATTGCCGAGCGGAAAGTGTTGGCTGCGGAATTCGGATTATATGACGTTGTCTCCTTGTAGGAAACGCTCAGGAAGCCGTTCAGGTAAGCCTCGTCAATCTTGCCCTTGAACAGGGCAGGATCGGTGAGCGACGTGTTGCCGCTGCACTCTGCAATAGCCTCTACATCATCGAAATCCTCTACCTTGACTCTGGTGAGCATTCCGCCGCCAGGAATGGTCAGGTCGGTGATACGGTTCAGGAAGAAGATATTGTTCTTCACCGCATCGTGACGTTTGGCCTCGCGGTTCGCGTCGCTGTCAATGTGCGTCCTGTCAAGACCTGCGAAAATGGTCAGACCGATGATGTTGTTCTCGAGAGTACAGCTTGTACCAGGCTGGAACCTGAAACCAAAGCCCTGAGACTGGAGATCCTTGGTGTAAGACCATACGAAAAGCACGGTATTGTTGCGGAAATTCACCTTGGTAATGGCATTAGGATCCGGTCCGCGTACATCCATCGTGGTCACGCGGTTGTTGATGAACGCGCAGTTGTCCACTGTCAATGAACCCTTCAGAAGACCGCAGATGGTGGTGTTAGGACCATTCACGAAAGTACAGTTACGCACGAAGACATTGAGATTGTTCACCTTGCCGGCAACACCGTCGAAATAGATGAAGTAAGTCTCCTGGGTATATACTTCCTTGTTTTCGAGGTTAGGACCACCCTGTCCCTTGGAGCCTTCACGCATCATGAACGGAGTCTCCACTCCCTCCGGCCAGCCTTCGCCGCGGAGATTGTAGCCGATGGCATTGCCCTTGTTGAACACGAAACCGTCGATCACGAGGGTAGAGGCAGGTTTTTCAATGCTGCGGATCTGGATGGTTCCGCGTCCCTGTGAAGAGCCGTTGGAATTGTCATCCGGAGCAATGGTCGTAAGGTACTTGAGCACATCACGCTCGGAAAAATCCGCATTGTAGCCGCCCATAATCACGAGTGGCTTGTCAATGATGATATTGCCCTTGTTCAGGAGGCCGAAATAGTTGCCTTCCGCAACTCTGATTTCAGAGCCCTCAGAAGCCAGGTCAATGGCCTTCTGGATGTTCTTTACCGCTGTTGAAGGACTGAGTCCGTCATTCTTGTTGGAGCCACTGCGGGACACATAATATGTCGGGCCTGAAGCTCTCGGCACAGCCACAGCACCTGATGATGCTGAGCCGGCATTGTCCACTGCTGTATTCACTTTTTCTGTAGCGTTATTTGCCGCATCCTTCAGTTTCTTCAGAAAACCCTGACCGTTTGAAGGTGTCGTCAAAGCCAAAAGCGATACTGTCAGCGCGACGGTTTTCAATAATGTGGTATTTCTCATAAACAAGAACTGTTAAAAGTAATAGTTGAGCGAGACATTGAAGCCAATGTTTTCAGTTCCATAGAGAACGGCGCTGCTGCCCGGGCTTACAAGGTCATTGTACTGCTCCACTCCTCCTGTCTTGGTAGAGAAGCCTTCGAACTTGGTCCAGGTCTGAGGCTGGAAAATGAACATCACAGGAGTGAAGGTCATGGCACCGGCAAGAGAAATGCGTCCGGTCATGAACCACTCCACACCCATATCGGCATTGATACCGATACCGTGGATGTAACCTACATTGTAACGTCTTGTCGGACGGGCATACGCGATGCCGAGCTGTGACTGGAAGTCATTGAGTGTAGGTTTTTTGGAACCTGCAGGAGCCGGACGCGTCATCGGCATTGACGAAGGCACGCGGTTTTCCGGTGTCATGGCGTTGCCGTACTTGAAATTCAGACTTCCGCCTGCGATGGCATAGGTGAGGCCGAATCCCGCAGAGAAGCGGAGAGGGCCTTTTCCTGCCAGATACTGCATACCGACAGAGAGGCTACCGCTGTTGAGATTGGACAGCACCGCATCCGCAACCTGATTCTTGGAATCCGGATTGACAGCCTTGGCGAGGTCATCGTCCACATATTCACGGTAATTGATGTGGCTTCCGTTGAGACCGAGCGTGGCACGGACCGCCCAATTGTCACTCAGGTAATATCTTACGCGGAATGCTGCCAGAGGATCCTGCGAAAGGATGAACATCTGCTTGCTGGACGTTGCCATCCCTTCGATGAAATCACCGGCGAAATCACCATTGTCCGGCTGCATTTTCAGCCGATACGAGAGAGTCGCAGGGTTGAAAGTGACACCGATGGACCAATCGCCGCGCTTTGGTGAGAAATGGGGAGCCTTGTCAGAGTACACATGGTAGCACGTGATACGCTTGCCTTCAGGGATATTGCTCTCCCCCTGCGCCTTAGCGCCCACGGATGCCAATGTCAATGCCGCAAGACTCAATATCAGAAATTTTTTCATTATAAAGTCGATTAAATGTTAGTTGTTGAAATTCAGACATGCAGACATCTGTCATGCAAGACATGAAGAGCATTACGGCTGAACAAGTCCAGGCTTTGAAATATATGCAGCAGGTTTCATGTCAAGCGGGAAATAGGCTGCAGTGCCACAAGTAACCGATTTGGCAACCTCCGCATGGAAATACGTTTTGCCGTTGTGTTTGTCTGTTTTGCCTGTTTCTGATGCATCTGACAGTGCCATTGCGGAGCATTCCACTTTGATTTCCAGATTCTGGCCTACAGGACATCCGATAGTGGTCTCAAAATACCCGTTAGGGAGAGTCTTGATGGCTTTCAATGCATATTCCACATTTCCCTTGTCATCTTTCTGTCCATAGAAAACATTCACATCCAGACCTACACCTGCAGCAACCGGATCTTTGCCTGTAGGAACGAATCTCACGTGACCGCAGACAATGCTCTTCACCGGAAGGTTTGCTTCCGTAAGGTCAGTAGGGTCCACATTCTCGCAGGATACACAGGCTGTTCCTGCCAATGATACTATAACCAGGAGGCATGCGAGACCTTTCATCTTGGCGATGGACATTTTCCTGAATTCCTTGAGCATCGGTTCCAATGCGAGGGAGGCTTTACGGGCGCGCAATCCTGCTGCCTTGTTTCCCTTCTTCTCCTGTGCTGTAGCGTCGCGAAGCATCGACTCCGCCGCCTTCTTGATTTGTTTCAAAAGTTCTTCCATAATAAAGTGTGTATTAATATTTATAATATATAATTATTTAGTTCGTCGTAAAAGTAAAAGTTTTCATATTACCGAAATCATCCGAAAAAATAAGTCTAGTCCCCGAGCCACTACTAGAAGTAGGATATTCCCGTATGAATTTTTCGTGATACAGGTAATATTCATAAGGATTACCCTGTTTAGCCGAATTAGTGACTATGATCCTAGGGAAACGATATTCTACATTGCCAAACTTCATTCTAACGAAAATGCTCCCATCTGAGAACAGCTCTGACTTTGGAATGCGAATACTCTCGCTGCTTCCATTATTATAATCAATAAACAGGTTGCCATTTTTCTTACCAATTTCAAAGCGGGTATCCGAATCGAATTTCACCCATTCACGAATATAGAAACGAGCAGATAGAGCCGTGCCATAATCATCCTTGACTTCTATCGAATAGGGCTCAGGATCTTGATTTTTAGCAGGATACTGTTTTGTGAAAATAGCAAAGACATTCTCAGGCTTCAGTACATTAATCATAGTGGCACCTAATTCATAGACATAACTATTGTTCTTGCTCTTTTCTATCGCCGACGCCCAAATCTGATCCCAATATGCTTTGTCAACAATAGGTTTTCCTGCTGCAGATGTTGCGATTTTAAGACAGGTGCCTTCATAGTTTTTCAATGGCATACCATCCAACACTTCAGCCCAATATCCGCCAGTGGGATCCACATTACCATAACTATAATAGAGTTTGGCGCCTTCCGGGAAATGGAATTTTGCCGAAGTGATATATATCTTCCTGACCTGCCCGATTTCGTCTTCCACAGAAATCGGCATAGCTTCCATTTTGCGGTTAGGCGTGAATTCGATGGACATCAACGAACCTGAGCTGTTGTTATTCAGTTTCGTCCTACCATATACGCTACCCAGGACACCGACATTTTCCCACTTCAGGCCATCATAGGAACTATCAAATGTAAACTTCGCAATATCAATCGTAGCGGTCTTGCCGATATCCACCTTGGCGTTGCCGGTATATGACTTGCCATCCACAGTCACCCTCAGATTATGAACTCCACTGAAGGCATTAGGACTATCAATGAAGATCTTATGTGTGAGCCTGTTGCCGGCATCGTCGGTGCAGACAAGAGTTGCTGTCTTGCTGCCGCTGAAAGTAGTAGTAGAAATCGGAGCGACGACAACACCACTGGCACCGACTGTGGCAAGACTGCATTCACACGAAGGAGATTCGATTGTCCACTTGAAATTAGTGAATGTGGAGAGGTAATTTCCGGAAGCATCCATAAGGCCGAACGCTTCATCGTTTCTGCCGTCATATGATGCACGGATTGTCGTGCTTTCACCTACAGGCTCAATCTTACCATTCACCCGGATACAGATCTTCGTCCCCGCCGGGAATGAAGCCTTGGATACCCTGACCATGAATTTACGTGTATGCTCTCCACTTTCGTCGGTCGCTGTGATTTCAGCGGAACCATACTCGTCAAATGTCCGGATCTCCGCCATCGGAGAGAATCCTGTTCCGTCACTTGTTGCCGGAACCACCTTGGCTACGGATTCATTGCTGCTGGTCCAGACGGCATTCACAGCCGGAAACATCTGCACTTCCATAGTGGCATTTCTGGACATTTCCTCCACATCGTTTACAGGAGTTTCCGTATATATCCGGCAAATCTTCGTATCGGATGTAAAATCATGCTTCTGTCTGGTGATGGTAAAGGTTTTCGTATAGACATTGTCATCCTCTTTCAGAGATACGGATACCTTGGTAGCGCCGACCTCAGACTTCTCTTCGACATTGAGGAGAACCTTACTTTCGCTGCGTTGACGTTTGGTTATGGAAACGATTCCCGAATTTTCATTATTAACCTCCACCGAAGATTCCAGAAGCTTGTCTCCATCTAATCTGATCATTTCAATGCAGCGAATTCCCTCATATGAAGGCATCCCGATATCAGTGATGTCGAAAGAGTCATCGTTCAGAATCTCCACATAACTGCTTTCACCTGATATTGATTTCCTCATGAGCTTGAAGATTGCAGGATAGACCGTAACCGAGATTTGCTGCGACGCTTCCGAATTATTATAAGGAGTCACCGTGATCTTGCATCCTCCCTCTTTCTTGGCATTGACAAAAGCCTTACCGCTTTCAATGACGACTTCTGCGATTTCCGGGTTGTCCGATTTCCATTCCAGCGACGCGGCATTGGCCTCGGCAGGTTCCACAGTCAGTTTTATAGGCGTCGGCATGTCCATGTAGGCGTTCATTGATTTCGGGACACTGAAGCTGGTGACCGGAATCGGCACCACCTGCACGTCCAGGGTAGCCGAGACGTTGCCGCATCTGACAGTGATGACGGTATTTCCCGGCGCAATGGCTGTCACTTGGCCGTTGAACACTTCTGCTATGTTTGTATCAGAAGAGGACCATTCCATGACTGCAGTAGCCGCCGCACTCTCAGGAACAGTGGCATACATTATATACCCAGTCTGGCCTTGGGAAAGGACCATGGACGCTGATGCAGGATCCACGAAATATATCTTTTCGAGGGTATCTCCTCCCCCTTTTTCCTTTTTGCAGGAAAATGCGCATGCAAGCGACAGGAGTACTGCGACTGCTGCCGTAAAGCGCCTCATTGGATTTTGGATAATTTTAGGTATCATGATAAATCTGTATTTTTAGTGTTGGGCTAAGTTTATCGCCATTTATAACGTTTTTGCAAATGTAGAGCATCTGAACATTGAAACCTATAGGTAATTATACGTATTTTTCATTACGTAGGTAATCTCAAATCCGACTTTTTTTCACAACTGCCACATAAACAGGCATTTTTTTATTTCCGAAAAACCATTGATTTTTATTAGATTTGCGATTACGGTCTGACGGACCACCACAATACAAGAAAAACTGATGAACAAGATACTCACGATACTGATAACGATTCTGACAGGGCTTAACCTTCAGGCAGCAGACGTTGACTCACTTTTCACCCGATGGGAAAGCCTGTCCGGAAGCCGGCGCGTGCGTACCGGTAATGAGCTTCTGGAGTTAGGCTACAGGGAGGGCATCATCCCGGAAAAACACACATACGGAAGAAGCCAGGCCATAGAATCCGAAGCGCGGATCTATGATATGATGTCGTGTTGGTATTTTGCCAATGACAAGTTCGACGAGGCATTGTCCGTGGCGCTCATGGCATTGCCCCTGTGCGAAAAATGCGATGACGAGACTCTGCTTGGCGACTGTATCAACAATATCGGTATCATCTACCAGCGCAAGGGAATGTTCGGTCAGGCCATAACCTATATGGAACGCGTTTACAGGCTGGACCTGAAATCAAAGAACAAGAGCGGAATGAGTTCCACGATGAACAATCTCGCTACTCTGTATCTCGCGACCGGTCAGGCCGAGACGGCATTGGGCTATGTTCTGCCGGCGATTGACATCGAAAGGGAAAGCGGTGACAGACAGCGGCTTGCAATCAGGCTCGGTCTCGCCTCAGACATATGGCTCGAAATGGGACACAGTGAGAAAGCATTGTCCTGCGTGGAGGAGGCATATCAGCTGGACAGCCAGGACAAGCGGGAAGGTAAGGCCGCGATCAGACTTTCCCAGAAAGCGGCGGTACTGATTGCCAGAGGGGAAGACATTGAAGCTGAAAAATGCATTCTCAAGGCCATCCCTATCTTGGAGCGGAAAAACAATATCACGTCTCTGGCCATCTGTTACAACCAGCTGGGGCAGCTTTACTATAAGTCGGAGCTCTACAAGCAGGCCGAGAAAACTTACAGGCAGGCCAGCGAATATGCATTGAAATCCGGAAGCGACTATGTCTGAAAGAAGGCGCTGAGCGGTCTGTGGCTATGCCAGAAGCATCTGGGCAGGCTGTCGGACGCTCTGGAAACTCTTGAACAATACACCCATCTTTCAGAGAAGATTTCCGAGGACAGGGCAGACTCGGCCGTGGAGAATTTCCGGGTAAGGTACGAGACGAAGGAAAAAGAGGAGAACCTGATCCGTGAGCAGGAAATGTCCAAGACCAGATTTGCCATAATGATGTGTCTGGGTATTTTCTGCATAATGCTGGCTATTCTGCTGGCTCTGTCATGGAGAATGCTCATCATCAGACGCCGCCAGGCAAGGATCCTGACCAAGAACGACGAGGTGAAGAGCAAGCTGCTGTCGCTGGTGCCGACGATAAAGGACAAGCCTGAGGCTGCCCAGCTGAAGGAAATTGTCAATGATATAGAGACGATGGATGATGTCCCGAAGATGACCAGCCGCGAGCTCGAGGTCATCAGGTTGTGCTGCGAAGGCAGGACGTCCAAGGAAATTGCCGGCAGGCTCAATGTCTCCGTCCGTACGATCGATACTCACAAGAGCAACATTTTCAAGAAGTTGAATATCTCAAGCACAGTGGAACTGGTCAGATACGCCGCTAAGGCCGGTCTTTATACTCCTAATGTATCTGGCAACTAGGACACGCCTGACGCATCAAAACAGCCTAATTCATAAAAACATTGTGAATTTCCCGTAATTTTTATACATTTGCGGACTATTATGCGCTTGCCGCATTAAAACGAAATAAAAAACATAAGAAAATATGGCACAAGAAACTCTTAAAGATCAGGAGAGACTGCAGAACGAGCAGGTTGCAGAAAAAGTATCTTCTGTGGAAAAATTCTTCAATGAAAACAAAAAAATCATTTGGGGCTGTCTCGGCGCAGTCATCGTAGTCGGTGTTGCAGTTCTGTGCTACCAGAAGTTCTACGCTCAGCCGCAGAAAGCTGAGGCTGCAGAGCAGATGTATCAGGCAGAAGCCAATTTCCGAGCCCAGAACTATGACCTTGCACTCAACGGAGACGGAAACGTGCTCGGTTTCAGCCAGGTCATTGACCAGTATGGCTCTCATGCCGGTGCTGCTGCGTATTTCTATGCAGGTGTGTGCGAACTTCAGCTCGGCAAATTCGAGGAGGCCCTCTCCTACCTCAGCAAATACAACGGAAAGGATGAGATCCTGAAGGCAAGAGCGCTTGCTTGCAAGGGTGACGCTTATGCAGGACTCGAGAAATACAAGGAAGCTGTAGGATGCTACGAGAAAGCTGCAGGTGTTGTGGACAACATGTTCGCTGCCGCTTATCTTCTGAAGGCGGGTGTCGCATGCGAGGAACTCGGTGATGACGCCAAGGCTCTTTCTTTCTACAAGAAGATCAAGGACCAGTATCCTCAGTCAATGGAAGGCTACGATATCGACAAATATATCAGCAGAATAGAGAACAAATAGATTATGGGAAGAGCTTTTGAGTTCAGAAAAGAGAGAAAGATGAAGCGTTGGGGCCACATGGCCAAGACCTTCACCAAAATCGGAAAAGAAATTACTATCGCTGTCAAGCAGGGCGGTCCTGATGTGATCGGCAACCCTCGTCTCCGTGCGCTCATCGCAGAGGCAAGAAACGAGAACATGCCTAAGGACAATATCGAGAGAGCCATCAAGAAGGCTACCGACAAGAGTCTCGGTGATTTCAAGGAGGTTACTTTCGAGGGTTACGGCCCGTTCGGTGTCGCTTTCCTTGTTGAGACTGCTACAGACAACAATACCAGAACAGTGGCCAATGTCCGCAGTTATTTCACCAAATGCGGCGGCACGCTCGGAACAAGCGGAAGCGTAAGTTTCATGTTCGACCACAAGTGCGTGTTCAGAATCAAGGACAAGGAAGGTCTTGACATCGATGAACTCCAGCTTGCACTTTGCGACTACGATGATGACCCTGAGGTGTTCATCGAGGAGCAGGAGGATGAGGACGAGAACATCACCAAGAACGTGGTGATCTACGGTGCATACGAGTCTTACGGCGGTATCCAGAAGTTCATCGAGGACAATGGCTACGAGCTCGTATCCGGAGGTTTCGAGAGGATTCCGAACACTGAGCTGAAGGATGTAACTCCTGAGCAGCGCGAGACATTGAACAAACTCACCGATCTTCTCGAGAACGATGACGATGTCACCAACGTTTACAGCTTGATGAAACCGGCAGAGGAATAATTCGTCTGCACGACAATAAATAAAGGATTCACCCCGACTGAGATTCGTTTCAGCCGGGGTCGTTTTTTGCACATTCGCATTTGGACGAAATAATTGTTATATTTGCAGGTTATTATATTAGAGGGGTTTGAAGCCTTCGAACAAGCGACGTCCCTCGAATTTAAGCGAACGTTCAGCAAGTAAACACCTTGCGAGACGTTGGATTGAGTATAACTTAATAATTATATACAGCACAAATGAGTATCCAGCAGGATAATATCAAGAAACTGGTCGAGCGCAGAGCGGCAGCCGCTATGGGCGGTGGACAGAAACGCATCGATGCGCAGCACCAGAAAGGAAAACTCACTGCGCGTGAGAGAATAGCATTGCTCCTGGACGAGGGCAGCTTCGAAGAATTCGACATGTTCGTACAGCACCGTTGTACGAATTTCGGAATGGAGAAACAGCACTTCGACGGAGACGGAGTGGTTACCGGACAAGGAACTATCGACGGAAGACTGGTTTATGTCTTCGCACAGGACTTCACGGTATCCGGAGGTTCTCTCGGAGAAGTTATGGCGCAGAAAATCTGCAAGGTTATGGATATGGCCACGAGAAACGGTGTGCCATGCATAGGCCTGAACGACTCGGGCGGTGCCAGAATTCAGGAAGGAATCAATTCATTGGCAGGATTCGGTGAAATTTTCGAAAGGAACATCCTCTCTTCAGGTGTGGTTCCACAGATTTCAGGAATTTTCGGACCTTGCGCAGGTGGAGCAGTTTATTCACCGGCATTGACAGACTTCACCATCATGGTGAAGAACACTTCTTACATGTTCCTTACAGGCCCGGCAGTGGTCAAGAGCGTGACCGGCGAGACAGTGTCCTCCGAGGACCTTGGCGGCGCGAGCGTTCATGCCACCAAGAGCGGTGTGGCACATTTCGCGGCTGAGAACGATGAGGACGGCATCCGCATCATAAAGGAGCTCCTCAGCTACATTCCGCAGAACAATATGGAGGAGGCTCCGGTTGTTCCGACCAATGACCCTGTCAGCAGGACTGACGACGCATTGAACGAAATCATCCCGGACAATCCGAACAAGGCCTACGACATGTACTATGTCATCCGCAGCATTGTCGATGACGGCAAATTCTTCGAGGTGCACCAGTCATATGCGAAGAATATCATCGTGGGATTTGCCCACATGAACGGCAGAAGTGTCGGTATCGTGGCGAACCAGCCTAAATATCTCGCAGGCGTATTGGACATCAATGCTTCCAGAAAGGCGGCGCGTTTCGTTCGGTTCTGCGATGCCTTCAACATTCCTCTTGTCACTCTGGTT
>UMEF01028289.1_pt1 | contig 24169 bp, 20 predicted proteins | sample 1964671 | NCBI WGS metagenome assembly UMEF01 (sample SAMEA4836012, study PRJEB28245) | human gut metagenome | biome: gut microbiome; material: fecal sample | place: Denmark | collected 2008 | reverse complement strand
TCCTGTACTCTATTAAGTATAGCAACTTTTCCAAACGCAAACAAGCAGGAAATGTCAGTTTATAAGACCAAAAACAGACCCGTACATGTGCGGATCTGTCTCTGTATACTTTTTATAACTCTCTTATTTTTTTCCTTAACGGAAGTATCATACCCGGTGCAACTGATAACTCATCAATGTTCATCTGTAAAAACCTTTCTGTCAGACTTAGATCGGCTGCAAGTTCACCGCATATTCCAATCCACTTTCCTTCTGCATGAGCATTCTCTGCTGCCATTTGGATCATAGATAACACCGCCGGATGGTGTGAATCATAGAAGGAATCCAGATTCCGGTTCTGGCGATCAATTGCCAGAGTGTACTGCGTCAGATCATTTGTTCCGACACTAAAGAAATCCACTTCCTTTGCCAACTCTCTGCTGATCATAACCGCAGCCGGAGTCTCAATCATTATACCGGTTTCAATCTGATCGGAAAATGCTATTCCATCTGCACGAAGTCCGGTCTTCACCTCGTCCATTATCTCTTTAATACGACGAACCTCTGATACCGAAATGATCATCGGAAACATGATCGCAATCTGGCCATACGCGGATGCTCTGAAAATAGCTCTAAGCTGGGTCTTAAATAATTCGGGTCTGGTCAGACATATCCTGATCGCACGGAACCCCATTGCCGGATTATCCTCTTTTTCCAGATTAAAATATCCAACCTGTTTATCTGCTCCGATATCCAACGTACGGATGATCACCCTTTTTCCGGCCATCATTTCCGCTACCTGTCTATAAGCTGCAAACTGCTGTTCCTCTGTTGGATAAGTTTCATTTTCCAGATATAAGAATTCGCTTCTGAATAACCCGATACCACCGGCATCATTTCGGAGTGCCGCTCCTACATCTGATACATTGGCAATATTGGCATAAAGGTTAATCTTCTGCCCGGATCTGGTTACATTTTCTTTGCCCTTCAATGTCTCCAGAAGCTCACGCTGTTCCTGTTCGACAGCTTGCTTTTTTCTCATGGCAACAAGGATTTCTTCATCCGGATCAATATAGATCTTTCCTTCCTGACCGTCTACGATTGCAAGTCTTCCGTCATATTTCGGTGTTAATGTATCACCGATTCCTATAACAGCCGGAATATTCATGGTTCTGGCAAGAATCGCTGTATGGGAATTTGCCGAGCCTTCCACTGTAATAAATGCCAGCACCTTATCTTTATCAAGCTGAACAGTTTCGCTTGGTGCCAGATCATCTGCCGCGATGATTACCTGCTCCGTCATTTCAAATGAAGCATTCTGTTTTTTTGCAAACTGGGAAAGGAGCCTGTTCGATACATCCTTTACATCTGCTGCCCTTCCCTGCATATAGGCATCATCCATCGCTTCAAAGATTGCTGCATAATTATCAGATGTGACACCTATTGCATATTCAGCATTTACCTTTTGTGTATTTATAATATTCTCTACAGAATCATTATAATCCGGATCCTCAAGCATTAACTGATGTGCTTCAAAGATCATGGCATTTGCTTCTCCCACATCAGTAAGTGCCTTGTCATATAACTGCTGCAATTCAGAAAGTGCTTTTTCCTTTGCAGTCCGGAAGCGGCGTATTTCCGCCTCCGGATCATCGACATGACGTCGTTTTATCTGGATTTCGTCCCTTTTAAAGAATTGTATCTTCCCGATAGCAACTCCGCCAAATACACTTTTACCCTGTAATATTACCATATTGTCACCTCTTTAAAATCCGATCCTTTTACAGATGTTCCTGAACGAACGCTTTCAGGTTTGCTGCATCTTCTGCCTCGTTTTCACCTTCTACTTTTATCAGGATCTCCTGACCTTTTTTTGCTCCCAGACTCATAACTGCCATAACTCCTTTTGCGTTTACGGTTCTGGATCCAAATGTTATGGATACTGTGCTCTTACATTTTGCAGCAGCCATAACAAACTGTGAAGCCGGTCTGGCATGAAGTCCCTGCTCATCTGTAATTACATATGTGAATTCAACCATAATAACCGCCTGACCTTTTTAATATTCAAACTGACGATAGTAACGTCTGAATTCCAGACTATGTCCTGTATTCTGCTCATAATGAATAGCAAGTCGTTCTGTTAATATCGCGGTAATGATCATCGGAGAGCAGATTACTCGGAACTCATCATCGATACCATCCAGAATGTAATCCTTGGTATCAATAATAACAGCTTTCTTTGTATGTTCTTTTACAAATCGTTCTACTCTTTCATCTAATGGTCGATATTCGTCCTCACCTTTTATTACAAATACCGGAACTCTGTCATCAACTAACTCCAATGGTCCATGGAAGAAATCAGCAGATGAAACAGTCTTTGTACGAACCCACTGCATCTCCTCTAAGATACACATTGTAAAGAGATAGGTCTCACCCCAAAGGACACCGGAGCCTGTAAACATTGTATATGGTTCATGTGCATATGTCTTTGCGATCTCGATCGCTCTTGGCTCAAATTTTTCTCTTACCGCAAGGAGATCCTTAAACAGATTTTCCATCTGATCTGCCCATCTGTCATAATGTGGAAATTCTCCTCTGTTCTTTAAGATACGGAGCATTACAAAATAGTATAATAAGTAAGAATGCTCACAGTCACCACATGCATTATAAATCGGGTCTGTCAGCAGATTTGCCAAAGGAGTTGTCTCATCCTTTGTAAATCCATATACATTGATTCCCTGATCCTTACAATATTTTACTGCCTTCAAGATCTCCATAGTATTGCCTGATGCAGAAGAGGTAAATACAAGAGTCTTATCTGTAATATGTTTTTTATTTTTTACCAGAAATTCACCTGCATTTTCAAGATAGATTGGAAGATCTGTATATTTCTTGGCTACTTCTACAACCGGATACCATTCTGCCCATGTTCCACCGATACCAATCATACATACGCTGTCATATTCCTTTGCCGTGATCCGGTCAATCAATGCCTCAACCTCTCCTCTTAATGAGTATGTCTTTGCTCCGTCCTTTAAATATTTCTCTGCGTCAAATTTTTTTAATGCCATAGTTCTTTCCTCCTGTTATTTTTTATTCCCCTATAATAGTTATATAAATTGTTCTATATTGCGGTCCATCATATTCACACAGATATATGTCCTGTGCACTTCCACTTTTCAGCTTTCCATCTATAACCGGGAATACACAATGATTTCCGGTCAGATGGGCTTTTAAATGTCCGGTCGGATTGCCTGCCATCGCACCGTAGGTATCTAACAGCCTTCCATGGGCATATTCTCCGTCCTCAGGAACAAGTCTTTCCATCAGATGCCCAATATCATATTCCAGGCACTCCAGTCCTTCATTAACTGCAATTCCTGTTGTTGTATGTGCTGTTATAACATATACAACACCATTTCTGATTTTGCTTTTTTCTACAACCTGCCTGATATCATCTGTAATTTTCACCAGACAGTTATATTCTTTTGTCAGCACCTCTATACTGCCATGTGTTACCATCATACCTCCAATCCCAGAAACTCAATCGCGTTCTGTCCAAATATCAGATCCTTGGTAGATTCTCTTATATCCATAGCTTCTATAGCCTTTTTCATTCTCCGCATCTCTAACCGCGGATCATCAGAGCCAAACATGATCTGATGTCTGAAGCTTCGATCGATCCAGTGCGGTCCCATATCCACTTCGAATACCTTGTGATAAAACTCCGGGGCTGTATCAAAATACAGGAATGCTGTATCCGCATAAACATTTCTGTATTTGAGCATCAGCATACAAGTTTCCTGCACCCATGGCCATCCGCAATGTGCAAGACAGATTCGAAGCTTTGGATGTCTGTATGCTGTTTCTTCAAACTCAACCGGCCTCGCATATTTAGATAAGGTATCCGGCTCTACCGACATTCCGCAATGAAACACGATCGGTTTATTATACTTCTCGCATATCTGATATATCGGCTCCATGTATTCATCTCCCGGATAGAACTTCTGCTTTGACGGATGAAGCTTCAGGCCTGCCAGATGATACTCTGCAAATGCTGTTTCAAGTATTTCTGTCGCATCCGGCCTGTGAGGATCTACACTGGCAAATCCGATAAAACGATCCGGATATGTTGCTGTCAATTCCTTTATCTGGTCATTTGTTCCTAGTATGCCTCCATATTCCGTAGTCAGATCCAGTGGAAGCAAAACCGCTTTATCAACTCCGGAACAATCCATCAAGGTTAACAGTGCATCAACCGGGATCTGATCCGTCTTGTATAAGCCATACATCTTTTTTGCAAATTCATTCTGATATTCCGTTTTGCATACCGGCTCTAAAAATGCAGGATGTACATGCATATCAATTACTATTTTTTTCACCTTACTACTACCTCCTTTTTAACCAAGGAAGCCAAAGAATGCTCCTGCTATTCCAAGTACAAGCATGATCAACATAATAAGCAACGGATTAACCTTCTTCTTCAATAACCAGTAAGTAACTCCAAATAGCAACAGCACCGGAAGGCCCGGGACAATGCCATTTAACAGATCCTGAATTGTACTTGCTTCTTCGCCGCTTCCGATCTGCGTTACAAAATTAATCGACGTCATATCCATCGTCATGCCGCCAACTACCATAATACCCATGATAGAGGCTACTTCCATAACTACTTTCATCAAACCGGATTCAACAATCTTTGCCATGGATTCACGACCCATTTTATATCCAAGGAATACTCCAAACCATCTGCAGAGATATGCCGGAATGTTAAAGATCAAAAGGAAGAGAATAGGTCCGAGAATGTTCCCCTGCAAGGCAAGTGAACATCCGATTCCTGTTGCAATTACCTTGATCGTGCCCCAGAACAGAGAATCGCCGATTCCTGCTATAGGTCCCATTAATGCTGTTTTTACTGCGCCAATCGAATCTGTATCAAAATCTGCATCCTGTGCATTTTCCTCTTCCATTGCGGCTGTGATACCCATCTGAAATGTTGCAAGATAATGGCTGGTCTGATATAACGTCAGATGACGCTTCATAGCAGCTGCCAGATCCTTCTTATCCGGATACAGTTTCTTTAAAACCGGATACATGGAAAAACAAAATCCTACATTTCCCATTCGTTCATAATTCCATGTATGTTCATATGTGATCTCTCTTAAAAACACCTTTATGAGATCTTTTTTCGTAACTACCTTATCGTAGTCTGCATGTATCTTAGAACTCATCAAAATCACCTCCGTTATCTGCGGTTTCAACTACCGGTGCTGCCCCCTGTTGCTTGTCTCCGAATATGCCGAATGTTACTCCGATTATCACAATAAGTACGGCAAAAATCGCAACTCCTGTTGTGGATATTCCAAGGTATGATACCAGGAAAAAGCCAAGGAAGAAAAATGGTGCAACCTTGCGATTCATCATCTGCTGTGCAAGCATTGCAAAACCAAGTGCAGGAAGCAGTGCTGCTGTTATATCCATACCGGACTGAACAAATTCAGGTATTTTACCAAGAAGTGCTGTTACTGCATCACTGCCAAAATAAAATGCAAGTGGGATGCAGACAATACCAAAAAGATTCTGAAGATATCCTGCGATCAGATAATCTCTGTTAAATGCCCGTATATTACCTTTTTCAGCATCACGGTCACATTTGTGGATCATAACAAGCATCAACGGCTGGCAGATACCGGTATTTGCCGCAAGCATTACGGTTGCGATCGGAATACCAAGTACTAAAGCTGTTTCCGCTCCGGCTCCTGACTGAATCGCAAGTGAAACACCGAGCACAGTGCCTGCGATCAGATCCGGCGGATTATATGCACCGATCGATACGGCTCCTACAAGTGCAAGTTCCATAGTTGCACCCATAATAATACCGGCCGGAAGATTTCCCATTACCAGACCTACTAACGGTCCAAGAACGATCGGTCGCTGCAGGCAGCTTGTACCAAGCAGCCATTCTGAATAACCAAGCAGGCCGATCAGAAAAATAAGTATTGTTTTTAATATCATAATCTGTCCCTCCATTCATCCGTTAAAACAGCGATTTGCATTTAATTACTTTATCAGCCGGGATCATCTGAATAAATACATCAACGCTATCATCAACCATCTCTTTTACCAGAGCCAGCTCGGCTGCATCCATATATGCGCTTCTACCATATAATTTTGCATTTTCATGGTATGCAATGTTGCCGATATTTAATGTCTTTTCTCCTGTAGCTTCAATGATTGCTTTGGCTATTTCTACCGTTTCACAGATGATAAATAATTTATATTTATCAGTTACCCCGCTTTTCAATGCCTCTACAGCTTCCGCTGTATTTTTTACTACAACCTTTGTTCCGGATGGTTTCGCCATCTTTAGTGCGTTTAATCTCAGCGGATCATTTTTAACCGTGTCACTTACCAGTAGCAGGCAATCTGCCCCTAATGATGCTGTCCATGATACTGCTACCTGTCCATGTAAGAGACGATAATCAACACGAATTGATTTGATCATATAAACCTTCTCCTTTCTTTTCTGTCAATACACAGATTAAAAATCTTCATCATCATACGTTGCATTTACTGTATTACAATAAACCATCATATCTTTAGCCTCTGCAACCGCACTTTCAATTACAGATGCCGTATCCTGATCCTCTGCACTCAGCAGGATACCGATCACTGCAGCCAGATTCACACCGGCAACAACATGTATCCTTGGATCAGACAATAATGCGGATGCATTATTATTCACACTTCCGCCTAAAAGATCTGTCATTATCACAATCTCTGCCTCTGAATTCGCTTCAACAATTCTCTTTAATTCCGGAAGCGGATCCGGGCATTCATCTGTATAAGCATTGATACAGGTCAGATTTTCCTGTGTACCTGCCAGCATTTCAATCGTTGTCAACATTCCTTCGGCCATCTTTCCGTGTGTTGCTAAGACATATTTTCTCATCCGTTCTCCTCCCTTCTGCTCCTTTCAAGCTTTTCTTTCATAATCCTGTCATAGTCTTCTGTTTTTGGCGAAACAGCCTGTTCCATCCGGGAAAACAGCGGATGACAAGTAAAATTATTTTTTTCTTTTGTTACATGAGCCGCTATATATTGAAACAATGCAGCTGTATATAACGGCGTGATCTCTGCCGGAAGCCGGCATGGCATCCGAATCTGTCCATCTCGTTTATCGTGAACCTGATCCGTAATCATATAGCAACGTTCTGTGATCAACGATGTTGCTTTATAAATATCATACAGTCGATCAGAGGTTTTACCACAGTCTATAAAGAAAACCGAATAATCCGGAGTTAGCTGCATATCCGGTCCATGTATAAATTCTTCGCTCTCATAATATACCGTCGGGACTTTTAGAGTTTCCTGAAATTTCAACGCTCCCTCTCTGACCGTTGCCAGATTGGCTCCATCGCCGACCAGTATTGCTTTTTCCATACACAACAGATCCTGATATCGTTTTTGTACCAATTCTTTCGCCTGTATCAGGCAAAGCTCCTGCATTTCACAAGCTTTCCGGATCTGGCTTACTGCAGTTTCATATTCCTGATCACTGATTTCTTTTTTTTGAAAACCTATCTCCAGTATCATAAGCATCAGAAACTCGATCAAAGTAGAATATCCAAGAGTTACATAATCAATCGTTTCATTCCCAACTCCATACTCCACAAGACGATCCGTGTATCTGCTTGCACTGCCATTCTCATTCCCTGTTAACAAAACAAATGGTTGATGCTCTTTATCCAGCTCCTTCATAATTTCAATTATGTTTGTACTGCATCCACTCTGGGATATTAAAATCGTAAACCGGTTCTTTTCTCTCTCCCGGTAAACATCCAGATATTCCACTGTACTTAATACACTGATATCAAATTTACTGTATTTTAAAAGAAATGGTCGAGCTGCATATGCTGCATTCAGGGACGATCCGGATGCGATCAGACATATATCTTCTTTGTCCTGATCCAGATACCAGTCGCATATCTTTTGGGTAAGAGACTTTCTTTTATCAAGATTATCTTTCATGATACGACCGGAAACCTGAATATAATATTCCATATCCTTCTCCATTTTCATCTCCTTTTGTGGTTCTTTTTGTGAACCACTTTGTAAACATAATATACCACCTATCAACTGGTTTTGCAATACCAGTTTTATATTTTTTTATACCAATTTGAAAACATGTAAAAAAGCAGAGAAATTGGCATACTTATAGTACCAATTTCTCTGCTTTTTAGATATCACCGTTTTTAAATTACTGATTTCTTTTTTTAATTATCTTATTCACTCACAACGGTTCGGTTACGTCCGGCTTCCTTCGCCTGATACAGCGAATTATCTGCCCGATTGAACCATGCCTTTGCACTCTCTCCTTTGGAATATTCCGCAACACCACAGCTACAGGTGATTCCACTGTTATTCATGAACTGGAAGTAGTAGCATCGGAATTCTGTTCTTACATCCTCTACTACATTGATAACCTTCGGCAGTTCAATATTATTGAACAGTATAACAAATTCCTCTCCACCGTAACGGAATGCAAGACCATAGTCTTTGGATTTCTCCTTTAGCATCTTACAAAGTGCCTTGATAACAACATCACCATTGCTATGTCCGTATGTATCATTTACATTCTTGAAATGATCGATATCAAAAATCGCAATATATGCTTTCTCTCCGGTTTCTTCTGTACGCTGGATTTCTTTCTCCAGGCTCTCCTCAAAGGAACGTCTGTTATATAATCCTGTCAGCGGATCTTTACGAAGCTCTGTCATAAGATTCATCTGACGAACTGTGAAGTTACCGATGGATTCCATCAGCTCTTTCGTATGCATATTCAACAAGAAGGTTACCACGCTCAAAACTAAAACCAACCCAAATGAAGCTGTTACATACGCCCCAAAGCTAATCTCCTTCCACTCAAACAGGCTATACAGACGGATATCATTAATGATCAGACTGCAGAATGTCAGAAGCGTCATCACCAGTGTAATATTCTGATTCGCAAATACGGCTGTGATCACGATTGAAACCATAGGCAACAGCGCCAGTACGATCGCATCATAATGTTCAAATGCCGGAACAATAAAGATCACAAACATCATCATGGATACCAGCCAGTCAGCTCCGTTCTCGGTCAGTTTGTTTTTTTTCAAAACATATAAGGTTCCGGACAACACCCCTGCATATATGACAAGTGGAATTGCTACATATAACCCCATATACGCTCCCCGCGCCATTCCCAAATCTTTTTTTACCAGACATATGATTACTTCCACAACCATGAACATGATCGCAACCGACAGAAATACCTTCCACAACAACAACTGCCATTTTTTACTGATATCAACATTTATTGTATCATTATTCATTACGAATTCTCCTTATACGTTTCCACCAATTTTCTTTTCGCATGAACGCACCCACTTTTTTGATTTTACACTATATAAGCCATATCGTCCACAATTTTTTGTCAAAAGTACCTAAAAATCGACATTTTTTGTTCCAATTATTATACATAATGTAAAAAATACCTCCTGTACATATCTGCATGAACTGTTTCTTATGTACAAAAGGTATTTTCCCTGACGGTTTTCACAGATGCTTCTGTAATAAACCATTTATTTAATTTTAATCTTTATAATGCATATCCGACTTCAAATGCCTTCAGGTTCATCTCAACTGTCTTTGGAGGAACCGTTGCTTTGATAACCTCTACCCATTTGTCATGGTCAAAATCCATATGTTTTGCAGCAACACCGATAATGATCGTATTAAATACTTTTGGATTGCCAAGCTTCTTCGCCTCTGCCATCGCATCGATGGAGATCACCTTATGCTTCTCTGACAATGTCTCTAAGATGTGTTCCGGATATTCTGCCTGACCGGTTACAACTGTGATCGGATCGATTCTCTGATCATTTGCAATAATTACGCCGTCCTTCTTCAGAAAATGAGCATAACGCATAGCTTCCAGCTTCTCAAATGCGATCAGAACATCTGCATGACCTTCTTCTACGATTGGTTCCGCAACCTTCTTACCATATCTTACATATGTAACAACACTACCGCCTCTCTGGCTCATACCATGAACCTCGGAGAGCTTTACATCATAACCTGCTGCTGTCGTGATACCACCGAGGATACGGCTTGTAAGAAGAGTTCCCTGTCCACCGACACCAACTATCATAATATTCTTTACAGCCATTAGAATTCCTCCTTTTCGATTGCATCAAACTTACAACGCTTCATACACAGTCCGCAACCATTACACATGGTCTCATCGATCTGGATCGTTCCATCCGGCTGCTTGATAACTGCCGGGCATCCCGGCTTTAAGCACATACCACACTTCTTACATTTCTCCGGGATAGCTCTGCATACACCTGTTGCCTTGGTTGTCTTTAAAAGAACACAAGGAGACTTGGTGATAATAACAGAGATCTCATCCTTTGCAACTTCCTCTTTGATCAGCTTCTTTAAACCGTCAATGTCAAATGCATTGATCTCATGTACACTGTCAATACCGATCGCCTTGCACAATTTATAAATGTTGATCGCATATGTAGGTTCACCCTGCAAGGTCTTACCGGTCGCTGCATGATCCTGATGACCTGTCATACCGGTTGTTGAATTATCAAGGATGATAACGGTTCCTGTGCCCTTGTTGTAAACCATATTCATCAGAGAGTTTACACCTGTATGCATGAATGTGGAATCACCGATAACCGCAACCCAGTTCTTGATATAATCTTTTCCTTTTGCTTTTTCCATACCATGTAATGTAGAAATGGAAGATCCCATACATACGGTTGTATCAATTACGCTAAGCGGCGCAACTGCTCCCAGTGTATAGCATCCGATATCTCCTGCTGCATGGATCTTCAGTTCGTTTAATACTGAAAATACACTTCTATGCGGGCATCCCGGACAAAGGATAGGTGGTCTAGGTGCAACCTTTGCAGGTTCTTCCTGCTCAACCTTCTCGCCGAGGATCTTCTCTCTTAACATATTTGCACTGTATTCACCCTGAACGGTCAAAAGCTCCTTACCTACTGCATCGATGCCCCAGGCTCTTACCTGTGTCTCGATATGAGGCTCTAGCTCCTCAATAACATACAGCTTATCAACCTTTGCCGCAAAGTCTTCGATCAACTTTCTAGGAAGCGGATTTACCATACCGAGCTTTAATACGGAGGCATTTGGCATTGCTTCCTTTACGTACTGATATGGAATACCACTGGTGATAACACCAACGCTGGTATCATTCATCTCTACACGATTGATCGGCATATCCGCACCGTCTGCTGCCATGTCCTTTAATCTCTGTTCTACAAATACATGACGAGGGATCGCATTACCCGGCATCATAACCATCTTCTTAATGTCTCTCTCGTATGGCTTGTCTTCTACTTCTACTCTGTCATTTAATTCAACAACGCCCTGTGAATGTGCCAGTCTGGTTGTTGTACGGAGCATGATCGGAGTATCGTACTTCTCGCTGCATTCAAATGCATACTTTGTGAACTCCTTTGCTTCCATACTGTCAGATGGTTCAAACACCGGAATCATCGCTGTCCTTGCTACCAGTCTGGAATCCTGTTCATTCTGTGATGAATACATACCCGGATCATCGGCTGCTACCAAAACCATACCACCCTTTACACCGGTATATGCTGCTGTAAATAATGGATCTGAAGCTACGTTTACACCTACATGCTTCATTGATACGATTGAACGGACACCGGCAAATGATGCTCCGATCGCAACCTCTGTTGCTACTTTTTCATTTGGAGACCATTCTGCATATATCTCAGGATATTTTACAATATTCTCACTGATCTCTGTACTTGGAGTACCCGGATATGCTGCTGATACCTTTACACCGGCTTCATATGCGCCTCTGGCGATCGCTGCATTACCGAGCATTATCTTTTTTTCACCCATTAATTTATCCTTCCTGTCATTTCTCATATTTGCCTTTTGGCAACTCTAATGCTTTATTATACAAGAATTATCAATAAAAGGGAAGTGCTTCTATACGCTTAAAAATAAAAATCGTAATCTATATCCGGAGAAATCTCCACAAAATCAGAACCATTTGTAACATAAACCGTGCATGTGTTACTTTCAACATCCAGTTTAAATGCAAATTTATCATAACCGTCTTTTATATATTTCACTTCCGGATACTCGCCGAGCACAGCGTCAAACTCTTTACGGAAAGCTGCAGGAACCTTTGTCATACCGGTTTCGGATAATATGACATATTCATTATCAACATCACTCTTATAAAAGCTTTCATAAGCATCTATATCAGATAATGCTGTCTGTAATGCGATACGAATGCTATCCGCATTTGAAATATCTCTGGATCTATTCACCTTTTCCATATATTTCTTAAATGATGGTATCAACACATCCTCAACACCGGGAATCAGATAATACTCTCCTTCATATTCATATGCATAAAGATGATCACACATATCATTTACATTAATTCCTTCACCCTTTAATGCGTCTTTTACATCCTTCCAGTCAAAATAATCTCCTCTTACAGACAGATCATAAGAAATATCTACTCTGTAAATCTTTTTCAGATCCAGATTGTAATCTTCTGCTTTTTCTTTTACGAGAGCGTAAACCTTGTCAACATCATATCCTTCTATCTCTTTTTCGCCCAGTTCATCATATACATACTGAATCACATCTTTAACGTCAACCTTCTTAACCTTTTCAACCTTGAAATCATCCAGACTGATCTTAACTCCTGCATCGTCTGCCTCATCATAGGCATCATCGATCATATCTTCATACTCATCGTCAAAATCATCTCTGAACTCCTTAAGGTCATCGAAATCTGCTCCATCCGCTCTCATAGCATCGACAACGATATCTTCGATCAGCCCCTTTGGCGCTGTAGCTTTCACAAGTTCTTTGACTTTCAGTTTTTCAATATACCCTGCATAATCCTTAGCCGCACTTTTAATTTTGCTCTTGGCGATCATTTCTCTTCCAAAAAACAGGAAAAATAAAACTGCTGCCAATACGACCGCCGCTGCTATACCGACAATCAACATTATAGATTTTTTCGATTTCTTCTCTCTGGATTTCCCGGTTTTCGGCATTTGTGAAACAGGCTACTCTACTCCCGGATTCATACTATTTTGGTCATAGTAACCCTGGGGCATACCATTTGGATCATAATAGCCCTGTGCTGTGCCATTTGGATCATAGTAACCCTGTGCCATGTCATTTGGAACATAATACCCCTGTGCTGTGCCATTTGGATCATAGCAGCCCTGTGCCATGTCATTTGGAGCATAGTAGCCCTGTGCCATGTCATTTGGAGCATAATACCCCTGTGCTGTGCCATTTGGGTCATAGTAATCCTGAGACATTCCGTTTGGCGCATAATAGCCCTGTGCTATTGCTTCTGCGCTGTCAACCTTCTGTGAACTTCCACAATATCTGCAAAAATTTGCACCATCATCCAGTTCAGCTCCGCATTTCAGACATTTTTTCATTTTCTTTTCCTCCTATATGCTCTCCTCATAATAGTAAACCGTAAATCGATCATATACTGCAATGATCTTATATATGTTAGCATATATCAGAGAAAAAAACACCTTTTACGGCTTATATTTATTATGAATTTCGAGTATAAACAACCGGCCGTCCGTTAATCGCACTGCCACATCTGTGCTGCCGGTTCACGTTGAGGTATTTTCTCCGTCTTCCGCACCAGTTCAAGAAACTGACTCCGGTATAACTGGTCGTTGCTTGCCTGAGCCATGTTTCTTTCATCCGTCTGAACCGTGATTCCTGCTTCCGCAAGTTCTTCCACCATCTTATACGTCGCTATTCCTTTATATGCGCTGTCCGTAAGCAGCATTCCATATACCGCAACCGCCGATGCAAAGCTCAGGTCATGAGACATTCCCTTTTGACCGCTTTCTGCCTTTATAACGGCTGTTTCCAGTGTGCTCTTATCTCTATCCGGTTCTTTGTAACAGATATTCACGGTTGCCAGTTCGCCGGAATAATTTGTACTCTGCTTTTTCGATGTATATTTTGTCTCTGCCTCCGGCACGTCAAATTCCGAATCGACCGGAACCACCTCATAGAGTGCAGTCACCACATGACCGGCTCCGATCTCGCCGCCATCCACCGTATCATCTGCAAAATCTTCTGCAGAAAGCGTACGGTTCTCATATCCGATCTGCCGATAACCTTTCACCTGCTCCGGATTGAATTCAATCTGCATTTTGACATCCTTTGCAACCGTATATAAGGTTCCACCCATTTCGTCAACCAGAACCTTCTTTGCTTCATAGACAGAATCCAGATACGAGTAATTACCGTTTCCGTGATCTGCCAGTGCTTCTAATTTGTTATCCTTCAGATTATCAGAGCCAAATCCCAGAACGCTCAAGAATATACCGCTGTCCTTCTCCTCAGTGATCAATCCTACCAGATCACTCTCGCTTGTCAGCCCGACATTCAGATCCCCATCCGTCGCAAGGATCACCCGATTATTTCCGTCTTTTATAAACTGCTGCTCTGCGATCTCATATGCCGTGATCAGTCCCGCACTTCCATTTGTGCTGCCGGATGCTTCCAGCGAATCCAGTGCCTCGCATATCGTATAGGCCTCCGAACCTGCCACGCCATTTAGAACAACCGTATCCGAACCCGCATATGTAACAATACTGATCCTGTCGTTCTCATCCAGATTCTCTGCCAGCATTTTAAATGCTTTCTGTGCCAGCGGCAGTTTATTTTCCTCATACATAGAACCGGATGTATCGATCAGGAATACCAGATTGGATGCTTTCTTCTCACTCATATCGATCGCGGCCGTATTCAGTCCTACCATCATCAGCTTTGTATCTTTATTCCATGGACAATCCGCATATTCCGTATATACTGCAAACTTCTTCCCAGCCTCCGGGCCTGATACATAGTCATAATCAAAATAATTGATCATTTCTTCGACCCGGACTGCTCCTGCAGGCGGCAGCATTCCTTCTTCGATATAACTTCTAATATTGCTGTAGGAAGCTGTATCACAGTCTGCCGCAAATGTTGAAAGCGGGAAATCTTTCGCAGACACAAAACGGTGTTCTTCCTGATAGTCATACTCTCTGGTATCATAACCGGATTCTCCATATCCGATTTTTACATATTCAGAATTTGATGCACTGTCCGTTACGGAATTATATGTATCGGCAGCCGAAACTGCACTATCATAAGCCCCTTCTTCTATACTTTCCGACACAGCCATATTTTGCTGTGACTGCCCGGATTCCACTATATTTTCTTCAAATTCCTCTTTTATGGTCTTCTGTCTGTATTCCTCTGCTATGCTCTCCCGCTCCGTACCTGACCGGCTTTCCGTTTCCTGCTGTTCTCCTTGTATTCCCCCTGTTTCTTTCCCACTTCCGCAGCCTGCAAGACAGCCCGCCATCATGCAGGAGATCATAACCACACTTACCATCCGTCTGATTTTTCTCATAAAAAATACCCTCCTTATCTTAGTCACTATCCGATATCTGCATAATTCCTGCTCTGATCACCTCCGACGTTAGCAATTGTCGAATGTAAAAACGAAATTTTACAGCTATCTGTTCTCTTTATGACTAAGATACGGATGGGTATCCTCTTTTTATGGAATTTTTTTCTTACAGATCAACTACTGTCTGCTTAAGATCCATGCCTGTCGTTCAGAATCATATCGGAGAAGTGTACCTGTTACTTCTTCCCCTACCGAAAATGTCTCTGCTTCTTCCGGCTGCAATACGATGTCCTGACCGGTTATTAATTCCCCGGATGCATCAGATACCTGCAAGAGTTTTGCGACATATTTTTGTACCGCATCCGGCTCTGCTGTTACAATCTCTGTGATCTGAAGTGTAACTGCTATATTACTCATTTCCTGCCATGCATCCATATCAGCTGATTCCGCCTGAACATCGGACGAATCTCCACCGGCTCCATTCATCTGTATATCTTCTGTTGTATTCTGTGTCGGTCTGTTGGCAGTTTCATTCTGTACTGTCTCCGGTATGGAATCCGCTGTTTCATCCACATAATCTTCCGCCCGATCGGATATATTTGAATTCTCAGCTGCATCCAGCCCATCATTTGAAACATCCGTTGTCCTGCCCGCATTTATTTCTTTCGAATGTCGCTTAGAATCAGACAGCAACGGTGTCACGATCACTGCGGTCAGAAGAACCGCTGCGATTGCAAGAATCGGAATTACATATTTTACCTTTGAGGTTTTCTTTTGTTTTTCTTCTACATCCTTTGCTTCACGGTCAAGTCCTGCTTCGATCCGATCCCACAGATCCGGTGCTTCTGCATCGATTCGGTTCAGATAAGCTTCTATGAATCTGTCTTCTTCCGTCTGTCTGTTCTTATTCTGTTCATCTCTCACAGCCTGCACCTCCTTAATTTTTGTATTGCCTGATTATAGATCCATGTGATCGTTCCGATCGGTCGCCCTTTCATTTCCGCGATCTCTTTAAATGTAAATCCTCCGACTACCTTCAGATCCAGAATCTCCTGCTCCTCCGGCTTTAACGTGGCAACTGCCTGCTTCAATGTCAGATTCTCCACTACCTGACTCTCCATCGTCTTTCCTTCGTCTCGCTCCGGCATTTCATCCACCAGCATTTCACGATCGATCTTTCGTATCCGGTCGATCGCCATATTCTTTGCGATCGTCACAAGCCATCTCTTATGACCGGTTCCCTTCTTATAACTGTCTGCGATCCGATAAAGCTTGATGAAGAACTCCGATGTCACATCCTCCGCTTCCTCTCTCTGCCGGATCGTATCATAGACCACCGCAAAGATCAGCTTCAGATATTCGTCATACACTGCCCGAAGGCTCTCCCTGTCTCCCTGTGCGATCGCAGACATATATTTTCCAAATTCTCTGTCTGTCATTTGTCTCTCCCTATAACCGCTATACGTTTTTACCTCTGTTTTTTATGGAATTTTTCCGATTTTCTATTACTGTTCATCTCTCTTCAATTTGCTAATATTCTGTCCGGCTTCGTATAGACCCAATTCTCTATTATTCAAGGGGCTGTACTGCCAGCAGTTCCATCACATACCCCTTCTTTCGCTCCTTCCATGCAAAAGGCCAGAACAACCGCCGCTCCGCTTCGATCCGAATATCAAAATCCTTATGCATTCCGATGTCATGACGAAGCTGCAACGCACCTTCAATATCCTCCGGAACAAGCCTCTCCCACTGATCCATAGCGGATTCATTTACAACTGCCCATTCTAACCCGAACACCATTAATTTCTCCGTCAGCATATAGATTACATCATTTGTCCGGGTAACCGCGGCTTCGTTTAATGCCCGGATCGCATTCTCGATCATCTGCAATTCTTCCTCGTCATAATTCTCCCGATACATATATAACAGGCCTGCAAATCTCGCATTCAACTGGCTGTGAAGTCCTACGCAGACGCTGTAGTCAAACCTTCGTCCGATATCCGGCAATACCCTGTGGCTGTTGTCAAATGCAACCTGTTTCAAATGCTCGATCACGATCTCTGCCTCTTCACCCTCTGCAAGCAATGCTTCAAACATTTCATAAGTCTCAAGCTCTACATTCCAGAAAGGAAGATCCACACAAATAACATCTGTTCCCTCCAATCCATAGGTCTTACACGCCTGTACAAGTCCCTCTGCATCCCGATCGATCAAAACCAGCTTAAATCTCTCTGCAAGTCTTGCCAGATCGATGTCATTTGACCGTCCTGCTCCCCATATAGCAAGAACAGGCTTACACCCTCCTTCGGCCACACAATTTTCTTCTATAAAGTCTGTCAGCTTCTGTCGGTATCCCCGCCACTCTTTATAAGCATTCGGAAGAACCTCTGATGCAATCAGCCGATCCAAATATCTCATATAATTCACTTCTTTCTCGCATTATGCCGGCTTGTGCAAGCACATTCCGTCGCAATGCTCATTTTATCACGTTTTTATAGTATACTCTACCTTTAAAATGTAGTAGAATAATATGGATGATATTATTTTGTCTATTCATGCAAATTGATTAAATAAAGATTGCCTAAAACAGAAACGGAGATTATGAATATGTCTGCTAAAGATAATAATACAAATACAAATATATACAGAAGCTATATCGATGCACTTCTATATCCGGAGCAGAATCCTTTTATAGAAGACATGAAACGATTCGAGGAGCTTATGATGATGTACTCCTGTGCGATCAAGGAAGTTCAGACCAAGCTGGATGTATTAAATACAGATTTCAGCGTTCGCTACAACCGAAATCCGATTGAATTTATCCAATCGCGCATCAAGAAACCGGTCAGTATCGCAACAAAACTGTCTTCAAAAGGATGTCAGGTATCTGTAGAAAATATCGTATATAATTTGAATGATGTTGCGGGACTCCGTGTTATCTGTTCCTTTATCGATGACATCTACGCCGTTGCAGAGAAGCTCATCAGTCAGAATGACATTACTCTGATTGAGGCAAAAGACTATATCAGCCATCCAAAGCCAAATGGTTACCGTAGTCTTCATCTGATCATAGAAGTTCCTGTCTTCTTTGCCGACCATACGAGAAATATGCGGGTAGAAGTTCAGATCCGTACCATCGCGATGGACTTCTGGGCAAGTCTTGACCACCAGCTCCGTTATAAAAAGGATGTCGCCGATCCCGAACTTATCTCCGGTCGCTTAAAACATTGTGCTGATGTTATCTCTCAAACAGACCTCGAAATGCAGGAGATTAAAAATATGATCTATGGAGATGGTGCTCAGCCACAGATCAAATTGTGTCTTGAAAAAAATACAGAAAATTTTTAAGAAAATCTTAGATTTTGTTTGACAAATTTATAGAACTGGTATAGAATACTATCTGTTGTTGAACAACATGTGTATGTAGCTCAGCTGGATAGAGCACTTGGCTACGGACCAAGGTGTCGGGGGTTCGAATCCTCTCATGCACGTAAACTGAAACAGGTTTGCTTCAAAAAAGCAAACCTGTTTTTTTATTCCAACACCGTCACCTACGAACAGCCTTTTTATAATTCAAAAAGCCCCGGCAATCTTTCCCTGACAGATGAAACTGCTCACAACGAAATCTTAATTCGTCATTTGTCGTGGGGCAATTCCATCTGTCAGAAATAGTCTGCCGGGAATTATTTATAATCTTGCTGCGAGAATCTGACGTTTGACCTCCTGTCCATTCAGGATAAACTCTGCACGACCGTTCTCCAGTTGTATATTCTTTTCAAGTGCTCCGATATCTGAATTGAACTCTGTAACGGCATTCGTTCCAACATCAGCATTGGAACAGTACAGCTTGGCAGACATGACCGAATTACCAAAGGCAACCGCTGACTTGCCCTGTACCACGCTTTTAACTGCTGCATATCCAATATAGATATCCGTTCTTCCTGCACGGCATCCAATGCCATAACATTCCTTTGCACGGATATTCGACGAGATATTTACATTTTCCAGACGAACCATACAGCTGTTACCGGCAATCGTTCCGATACCGGTTATAACATTACCTGCCCCCTGAAGCTTTGCCGATATATTCTCAAGCTTAATATCTGCATCACCATTTACAGATCCAATGATCGTACCGTTTGATATACCGGAATAAATATCCATGTCGCAGTATTCTATAAACAATTCGGAATCACCGTTTACAGATCCGATACAGGCTCCTTCCTGACCTTTCATATCAAACTCATAATGTCCGCGTTTGATATTGATAACACCGCCAAGTCCGGAACCAATACCAATGCCCTTCATACCATTTGCATTGATGATGATTCCACCATCCTGATAGAAGTCGAGTTCGCCATGATATTCATCCAATGAATTACCAATGCCAAAGTATTTTCCCGAATTCAGATTGATCGTCAGATTACCGTCTCCTACAACCGTAAGCACTGAACTGTCCGGAACTCTGATACCTCCTGTACGTAGTTCGTTTTCCCCAGTAATCTGAAGATTTACATTACACTTCTTACCGATATCAATACACGGAATTCCGCGTTCTCCCGCAAGACTGACATTCTCAAGTATGATGGTGCCACGGAATCCATCTTCTACAGACATCAGTATATTCGGCTGGAAACCAACAGAACCTTTGATTATGATCTTTTTATTGATTCCCCGCGCTTTCTTAACCTTAATGCTTGTATATTTATTAGCGGCAAGCTGTACCATGGAAACCGTATCATTATAATCCGTCTCATATCCTTTCTTATACAGTCTGGCATTCAGGCTCTGATTATATTGAACAATTTCATTCATCACACGCTCATCGATTGAACGCACAACATACGGCTGCGGCCTTGATGTATAATAACCCTGAATCAGATCAACGCCCAACTTAATAACCTCCCGCAGCTCCTGTGTCAATTCAATTCCCTCTGCCAGCGTCAGAATATCATTATCATGCGCAAATTCTATAATATCCTTTACAAAATGCTGTTTCTGGATATCTTTGTGTATATCTGTCATAAGCATACGATCGATTTTTACAAACCGAGGCATATACCGAAGCAGATTATTTACATTGGAATAACCGGAACCATAATCATCAATAGCTGTCTCAATGTTCATCTTTGCAAAGGAGTTCTTCAGTTCCTTTAACTGATCATCCCCCATCTCAGTTTCTTCTGTAAATTCAACAACAAGCTCTCCTGCATGCTGTTCCATAATCTCAGTTAATTTCTTCTTATCCTTACCTGTCAGCTGATACCCCGGAATACTGTTAATAAATACTTTCTTACCCTCAAAATCCTGAGAGTGTTCCTCTATGTAATCAACCACATTAAAAAATGTCGCTTTTTCTATATCATATAAACGATTCAGACGATCTGCACTTTCCAGCATATCAAGCGGCGAAATCTTACGCTCTGTGTCCGCACGCATTAGAGCCTCATATGCATAAACATCTCCTGTTCTGGCATTGATAATTGGCTGAAAATGATAAACAAACCGGTTATTATCCAGAATAAATTCCATCAAATGGTCATCCGCTTTCTGTTTATCCGTCAGAACACCTGCCCTTTCCTCTTTTCCTTGCTCTATGGCCTTCTTATTGTTCTTCACATTGATAGTTTCATTGATCAGATGATCCAGGGCTTCCGAACCGGAAATCATATCACAACGGATACCCGTGCAGATTTCAAGCTCGTAGGCCTCTTTACGCAATTCATTATACTGCTTTATCTTATCCGACAGACGTTTGATAAATCCCTCTCCGCATGTTTCATCAGATGCTTCAACCGGGAATGCAACAACAAATTCATCATTACTGATACGGGCACATATAGCATCATCATCCTGACTTTCCGATATCAACTGTGCCAATTTCAAAATAGCAGCATCCCCTGCTTTTCTTCCATAGCTTGCATTGATATCCTTTAATTTATTAATATCAATCGCGATCACTGCTATTGATTTACCATCAAATGTCGCATTTTCGCAAAGTTCATTTCCCTTCTGTAAGAAGCCCTTATAATTATACAAGCCGGTCATTGCATCACGAATCTGTGTTGCTTCCATCTGACGCAACAACTCCCGCAGACCATTCTGACGATAAAACGCTTCCATACTCTGCATAATACTCTTTAACCAGTTTATGTAAACCTCTGTAAACTGTGCTTCTGTATCTGTAAAACCAATAACTGCATAACCAAAGCTTCGGTTATCAAAATACAATGGTGTAAAGAAAAATGTCTCCGGACACTCTCTTTGCTCAGATAGTTCCGGTATCATCTCTTTCATTTCAAATATGTCATCAAAGCTGATACGATTGTCTGTGTGTTCACTCGGTCCACATTTTATGATACGATATATCTTGTCCGTATATCCGTTAGAACGCATTGCATCCTCACTGATCATAACCTCCGATGAATTCCAGTAATCATTCATGCATATACTAAGCGAATGGAATGGTCGCACCTGATATACATGCTGAAATATCGTATTGAAAAAACTTCTGTGATCCCGTTCAGATAACAAATCCTCCATAAACTTGTTATAATAAGATGAGTATCCCATCTTCGCATGATCCGTATTCCAGAAATTCTCTTTTTCATCAAAATATTTTTCCGGCTGCATTTTCCCTTCGCATCCGCAGCTTGTCCCCTGAAAGATCACGGATTCTGATTCAAATTCCGGTATCGGTTCTTTCTCAAAGGATGCATGGATATATTTCGCACAATATCTGCCGCATTCTCTGGCCGGAATATCAGCGGATGTTAACTTGCATTTCAGGTTTTTCCCTTCTTCGGTAGAATCGTAACCAATCACTGCTACCTGCTCCGGTACATGAATATGATTACTGAATAATTCTGCCGCTACCCCGATTGCCATACAGTCATTTGCACATGCGATCGCCTCCGGAAGTTTCTCTCTGGAATCCAGAATCAGCTTCACAACCTCTTTGCCGGAATCATACCAGTAATTGCCATAATAAATATTATTCGGATCAACCGGAATTCCATGCTCCGTCAGACTGTCTCTATATGCCTGTTCTCTCTGTATGGAATGAATATGATTCTTCCACCCGTCTAAAAACATAATATCGGAATAATGATGAACCTCGATCAAATGATCGATCAATTTCTTATATGGTTTATAATGATTTATCTTTACAGTCGGGAAATAACGACTGTCCTTATCTACGAAAAGAACAACTCCTGAGAATGCCTCGTGAATTTTGTCTTCTAACCGGGTTGCTATATCGGTTGCCTGAATGGTATCCGGAAGAACAATGATCGCATCAAATGCATCCCATTGAATCAGATTATAAATATTCGAATCCCCAATCTGTCTATACAGCGTATCCTGAAATCTTAAGTACATGGAAAATACACATATATCGTATCCATAGACATATGCCTCCTCCATTAATCCTTTCATAAACAGGCTCTGTGAATTCTCTTCTGCCTGCGCGATAATAACTCCAATTTTTCTGCGCTCCATATATGCTCCCCTCTAAAATACAAAATCCTTTTTCAGTTTAGCATAATTAAGCAGAAAAGTATATAAAAATGACTAAAAAAAGTTTATATCGCGTTATTTTCTGTACATTTTATACAATTTCGACATAGTATCACATAAAAAAATATTATTTGTCATATTATAAATAACAGTCCTGTAAAGAAAAACAGTCCTGTTCTTATCCGAACAAGAGAAGTTCTTGTAATCAAATAAGAAAAGCAGGACTGTTCTGTACTTGTTCATATTTTGTTTTTTATATCTTATATACTGCGCTAAGATACCTGTTCAAACTGTGAATTATATAGCTCTGCATAAAATCCGTTCTGTGCCATCAGTTCCTCATGGTTACCCTGTTCAATGATATCGCCATCCTTCATGACCAGAATGATATCTGCATTTTTGATCGTCGATAACCGGTGAGCAATAACAAAGCTTGTTCTGCCCTTCATCAGATTATCCATTGCACGCTGAATGCTGTGTTCTGTTCTGGTATCAACGGAAGATGTCGCTTCATCCAGGATCAGAACCGGATTATTTGCAAGAATTGCTCTTGCAATCGTAAGAAGCTGTTTCTGTCCCTGTGAAATATTCGTCACTTCCTCATTCAGTTCCATCTGATAACCACCCGGAAGTGCCGAGATAAATCGATGTGCATGAGCTGCCTTTGCTGCCGCAATTACTTCCTCATCCGTCGCATCCAGTCTTCCATAACGGATATTCTCCATGATCGTCCCCTTAAACAGCCATGTTTCCTGAAGAACCATACCAAGAGCATCACGAAGCTCTCTTCGATTATATTCTTTAACATTATGACCATCTAACAAGATGGCTCCTTCATTTACATCATAGAACCGCATCAGCAGCTTAACCATAGTGGTCTTACCTGCTCCGGTCGGACCAACGATCGCTACCTGTTTGCCCGGATCAACATGAACACTGAAATCATGAATAATGATCTTCTCAGGATCGTATCCGAACTTCACATGACGGAAATCCACTTCACCCTTTATATCCTCGACAGAAGCAGGATGCTCAACAACCTGAACCTCCTCTTCTTCCTCTAACAGTTCAAATACACGTTCCGCCGCTGCTGCCATCTGCTGCATCATATTTGTAACCTGTGCTACCTGCTGGATCGGCTGTGTAAAA
>UMEF01019354.1_pt1 | contig 24459 bp, 49 predicted proteins | sample 1964671 | NCBI WGS metagenome assembly UMEF01 (sample SAMEA4836012, study PRJEB28245) | human gut metagenome | biome: gut microbiome; material: fecal sample | place: Denmark | collected 2008 | reverse complement strand
AACAAAAAAGACTTTATAAAGCCTAATATTGCCCTAAAAAACAGCCAGTTTAACAAGAGCAAGGGAATAGGGTGTGTTTACATAGAAAAACAATTTATATAACTTCTAAATATTAAAAACTATGGCATTAATAATAATTATCGGATTTATTGGCTGTTTGTTGTCTGGAGAACTCATCAAATTAGGCAGATAATGGGAAAGTTCATGCTTCTACTATTGGTGTGGGATATTGTGGCTTTATTTGCCATCATACTACGTCCTAACTTCAAATATAGTAGTGATGTTATCAGTTGGCTTATAGCCGGAATAGCTTTGTCTGTAATAATAATAATCAGTTAGTAATAAGATGGATAAATATGTTTACTACCTTCGTGTATCAACGAATAAACAAGGTGATAGCGGTTTAGGGTTGTCAGCCCAAGAAAAGACTTGTATAGACTATATTAATAGCAAAGGTGGAATTATTTGTGGTAAGTTTGTAGATGTGGCTTCGGGAAAAGACTGTTCCCGTGTGGAGTTGTGGAAAGCTATAGAGTATTGCAAAGCTAATAGTTGCACCCTTGTAGTGGCTAAATTGGATAGGCTTTCAAGAGATGCTGAGTTCGTTTTTCATGTAGTAAATACGGGCATAGATATATATTTTTGTGACCTTCCAGTAGTAAATACTATGGTATTAGGTATCTTTGCATCCGTTGCACAATACGAACGCGAACTAATTAGCAAACGTACAAAAGATGCGTTGGCAGCAAACAAGGCACGCGGCATATTATCCGGCACAGCTAATAGCAATTATCGAATTGACGAAGAAAGTAAGAAGCAAGCAAGTATAGCAAGTGCAAGAACGCGAAACAGAAAAGTAGTAGAAAGTGCTGAGTTCGCTTGCTTTTGTAGAATACTACGAAAAGTAATACCTATACTGAATGAAAATTCTACGGATGAAGAACTATTCTTTTTAAACTGGACTAAATACCGTACAAGTTTTGTTCTCACCCAGTGTCACAAAGCGGAAATAAAGGAACTCATGCAGGAAGCCAATAGAAACAACAACAAATTGTTTATCGGCATTGACTTTACGAATGCTAATTTTTATCAGTATATTAGTAGCCGCGTACAAGCTACGTTCAATTCAATTTCTAAATATAAAGAATATAATAACCTATAAAAAGCAAAAGTTATGGAAGTAAATAATATCATGGTATATATAGATAATCTGTTACAAGGCAATTCTGACAAGGAATGCGCGGATATTTTAAGGGAAGTGATATCTGAATGCCAAGAACGCATAGAATACTGCGAAAACGGAGCATATGCTAATCAATTAAAATAATATGAGAATACTTCAAATTGCCCTAATAACACAAAAGGGTAACGTCTTTAATGTAAAGATGCAGATAGACGAAATTGTCTTTGAGAGTAAAGAAGAAGTAAGGGAAAAACTAATTTCCGTATTTGCCAATAGGAAGGATGCTATAGTAGACGTTGTAATCCATTCCATACAAGACGAATTAGAGCTTTCCGACTACTCCAATGAACAACTTAAGGCTGAACTGAAAGGAAGGGTAAATATCGCGCGTATGAAAGCGATTAGAGAGAAGCCCAAGTATTATTATTGGGAAGGAATTGTAGTTGATATTCTGAGGCGATATAATAGGTTTGCCAAGTGGAAGTTTAAAATAGATTCCGAAGAGTTGGCGGCAAGTGAAAAATTTTCGTATTTGAATAAATGGCACGCTTTTGAGATGCTAAGCGGTGCTTTCAATATGACAACTGCACCAAAAGTTGGGGATAGGGTCAAATTAAGGTATCGTGTAGTAAAAAGTCATTTTCGTTCCTATAGAGATTCTAAAATCGTATCAGTAATAGAACGGGCTGACTTGTCAAATGAAACAGTAATAGCAGGCAGTGACTTGTAAACTAAAACCATAAAGAGATGAAAGCAATATTAATAGCAACAAAGGAAACTGTTGACGTAATAAAGGCTGGAGAATATACCAACATTTACGTAACAGAGGACGGAAAACAGTCGTTCTTAGGCGATGAACTTATTCTTCTTGATGAAGTGAAGGAAGAAGCAAAGGAGCGTGATTGGGAAGAGGTTAGGATAAATGCTGCAATAGCAACGATGCAATCACTTTTAAATAATCCACAATATGAGAACAAATCAATAATAGCCATAGCTGACATGAGCGTAAGTATGGCTGATGTATTGGTTAAAAAGCTGAAAGGAGAATAACTATGTAAAAGTTGAGGTATGAAACATATATTGGATTTGAAAATGGAAAAACAACCGATTAGCATACAAGACGTGATACAAGAACTTCGCGACTTGTTCAGAGTTACAAACAGAGGATTTTCAAGTGAAATAGACGGGATATTCTTTATTGACAAAAGGCAATATTCCGCATCCGAGGTACACATGAAGCTTGAAATGTACTTCAATGACAAGTATATAATCAACGGACTTTGTAAGATATATCCGAATTGTGTGACTTATACACGATTTGAGATTAAGAGCATTGACAAGCTGATACCTAACTATAAACTGATGGGAGGAATGTAGACAATGAAGAAATTAGTAATGACATTGATTTGCTTGCTTTCACTGATGGCAAGTATGCAGGCGCAAACAGACTGGAAGACCCAGCTTAACTATTTGTATGGCACATGGACTGTGCAGTATATACAAGACCACAACGACAATGTAAGTACACCGCCAAACTTGGTTAGAATGAAGTTCAACCAGGATATGACTTGTACTATAACCCAAGACGGACATAAGATACAAGGCACATTCAAAGCGGAACAATTCATGCAAGGTGAGTTTGAGTTGTTTACTGGACTTTTCGTGCAAGTATATGCCAACAAAAGCAAGAAGACAATTCTGTACTTTCAAGTGTACGACATTAATAGCAACAAGGGAGTTATCAGCGTGCCTGAATTGAAAGAGTATTGGCAGATAAAAAAGAACCTATTTGAGCTGGATGATTAATAATTGTTAATAGTTTGACTTGTTTTTTGGAACTTTCAAAAATAACAGCGTACTTTGCATTGCAATCGAGAGGTAGAATGCTCGGTGATAAACGATATTAAGATTCAATAGCAATTCAACATATAGCTTACATTGGCACATTCTACCTGCAATCGTGCAGCCTGCCAGTGTATAGCAAAGCTTAAAGCACTGGGAGTTTTCTCGGTGCTTTTTGCTTTTTTTGTAGTCCTGCCATTCGGAGCAAATATATAAACTGCATAGAAGAGGTCGTACAAATGCAGCCAGTCGGGGATGTGATAGAACAACTGGGTACGAATGTTGAATAGTAACATAAATGGTTCTAAGCTGCTTATCTATTCTGTGTTGCAGCACGCTTGAAAAGGTTCAGTTTATGCTGGTTAGCTTAAAAGCGTTCCCCGAACAAGAATAAAATCTTGCTTAGGGGACTTTACGCACGTAGGTTTGTTTGTCTGGTTAACTTATTATTTGTTTTATATTTATAACTATAATATTATGAAACTATATGTTGGATATACACAAGAGCAGATTGAATGGATTAGAAAGCACGCTTTAGATGATAAGTATAAGGCATGGGTAGAAGGAAAACGCTACGACTTCAAAGCCAAGCGCAAGAAGAAGAAAAAGAAGCCTACTACTAATGTCAAACCTAAAAGTAAGCCAATACCCAATAAGCCAAAAAAGAAGAAGGAACGAATACCATACCATTTGCAACTTCAAGACAAAAGATGGTTGAAGAGGAGAGAAGAAATATTTGCTGTTAAAGGCAAGGTTTGTAGTCGGTGTGGTGCAACTGTTAATTTGCATATTCACCATCTTAGGTATCTTCATGGTAAGATGGCTTGGGAATACAAAGACAAGGATTTGGTTGTTCTATGTGACCATTGTCATAAGGTTGCACACTGTATAGACTTGGATGAAGAGTTTAATGCTATTACTAACTTTTAAATACAAATGATATGAAGATTATATTTTTAGACATTGATGGAGTTGTTTCTACACATCGCTGCCAATGGAAGCTTGACCCAGAAAAAATGGAATTGATAAAGAAGATATGTGATGCTACAGATGCTAAGATAGTGATTACTTCTTCTTGGAGGGGATATAACTTGAAACAGACCATAGAGAATTTGGTTGACTTGGAGAGAGAAGCAGGGAATCAGCCTTTTTTATATCCCGAACTTATTGTCGGATGTACTGACAGAATGTATTCCTTCAAATATGGAAATAGAGATACTCATTTTAGACTTCCTCGTGGCTGCGAAATAGAACGTTACTGTTTTGAGCACCAAGAAATCGAAAGCTATGTTATTCTTGATGATGATTCGGACATGCTTCTTGAACATAAGGACAAGTTTATTCAGACCAATGCCTTGTTGGGTATCTCCGAAGAAGATGCAAAGAAAGCCATCGCTATACTGAAAGGCAAGAAACGTGCTTTGACAACAAGTAAAACGTTTGATGTCCGTGCCGACTTGTCCTATGTCAGTGAGGAACTGAAAGATTCTTGGAGCATTTGGCTTGACTACAAGGACGAAATCAAGAAGCAGTACAAAACGGAACGAGGCGCAAAGATGATGTATTCCAAGTTAGAAAAATATTCCGATGGCAATTCAATTCTTGCCAATGCCATTGTTAACGAAGCCATCTGCCATAGCTGGGACGGATTTTATTCTTTATCCGACAAACAGAAAGATTTTTTCTTATCGGATAAAAGCCCTTATAGGAGCGAAAATTCCAATTCTTCCTATATAGCTAAGAGATTGCAGGAGTTGGACGAGAAAATCGAAAAATACAAATAGTATAACATCAAATGAAGAGTATTATGAAGCGTAGGGAGTTAAATATTGGAAATATTGTTCAAGTCGGGTTTAATAAAGTCAGAGTTGTACGTGATGAAAAAGTTTCATGTGATGCTTGCTATTTTAGACCGATTTGCGATAAAGGTTATGAAGCCTTAGTATGGGAACAAGAAAACTTTGGATTTTGTTCTGAAAATGAGAGATTAGACAATATCAATGTTCATTTTGAATTAGTAGAATGATATGGAAGTAAAGAGTGGAAGAATGTTTGAGAAAGAGATACTTCCTTTCATGGAAGAAAGGATTATGAAAAAACTCCGTACACACAACGTGTACAGTATAAAGGAGTATGAGGACATACGGAAGGCAGTAAGGTATTCGATAAGGTTTTGTAAGAAACATAAAATTGTTCGATATTGTATTTGATTATGGAAGTAAAGAACGGAATAATAATAGATGGAGTGCTGCATGAATTAGTAGAAACAAAACGTAATGATTGCTCGAAATGTTCGTTACGGAATAAATGCGATAATAGCGACTATCTTATTTGTGATATGTTTGGTGCAGGTAAATATGAATATTTTGTTAATCGTGGCAAAGTAACTGTTACACTTTCCCGTGAAGAGCCTAAAAGTGTTGGAGAGATATATCATAATGGAGTAAAGATAGATAAGGAGGAATAAATAATGCACCAGTGTAATTATTGTTGTTGGTATAACGAAAGATACGGGAATTGCGATTGTCCGTATGTAATGAAGAAGTTGTCTTGTGATAAAGCTAAAAAGGAGAAAGGAGATTGAAAATGATAAAGAAACGGTATGAAGTTTCGTGTGATTTGTGTGGAAATGGTTTAAATCACTATGCAGAATTAAAACCTACTTGCACTGATTTAAGGAGAGATGGTTTTAAAGTTAAAATCAATAACGGAAAGGTGTTTGTTTTTTGTAAAGAGTGCTATGAAAAGATAAAGAAGGAGACAAAGAAATGAAAGGAAATGTATTTGACAAAATAAGAAAAGCATCTAATAAATACATAGAGTATATGATTGCTTGTGATGATGTAGCCAAAGAAGCGCAAAAATATATAGATTGGGACGATAACGTTTCGTGTGAATATTATCCCGGTGATGGAATATGTATAATGATAGACGAGCATGTTTGTTATGCTAATACATTCTTTGACTTGGTAGAAGAATCAGAAAACGATATGCTTGATAGGGGAACTTTTATGAGAAATTGTATTTGACATGGAAAGATATAGGATTGTGAAAGAAATAAGGTATAACGGCTGTATTCCGATAGTCGTGTATTTTGTACAAGTCAGAAAAGACAAACGTATTTCATCCGAATGGGTGAATGTAAAAGGTTTTGATACTTATAGGAAAGCAAGAGAGTTGTTGTATATTTTAAACGGTGATTGATATGGAAATAGTTCCGGATTTGACAAAAAGTAATTTGTCTAAAAATCAGATAGAATACATTCAAAAGAAGCAGCATGAATATAAATTGATGGATAAGAAGAGAAAGATTCCAGGTCATACTCTGTTTTCGTTTAATCTGAAAACGAAAGAAATAAAGAGGGCTGAAATTGTTAAGGAAGTATCTGTAGGGTTGAATATGAAACTAGTAACCACTTCTAAAACAGTCATTGAACCGGATTGCTATTATGAACAAGCCTTAAATGAGAAAAATTTTAGGAAAAGACTAAAAAGAATTGGATTGATATAATTACTAAAACATAAAGTTATGAAAACAAAGAATATGACATTTAGCGAAGCCCTTGAAGCGATGAAGCAAGGGTATAAAGTGAGAAGGGAAGATTGGAAAGATGGATTATATAGAGTTATGGCTTTCAATTCTTTTACAATAATTGAAAATAGTAATGGTGAAAATATAATAGCTGAACATGTATCTAATATCCTTGCTACCGATTGGGGAATTTACAACGAACCAAAGCCCGAACCGCAGTTTGAAATCGGAGAATTGGTTATGATGCGAGATAGGATTGATTCAAAATGGTTTCCAGAACATTTTGCCCATTACGAACCAAAGAAAGAAGTTCCATATATGGCAATAAGCGGAAGAGATTATGTGCAATGTGCCAAATTTGATAAAGACATAGTATTCACCAATAAACCAGCAAAGTTATGATACAGAAAGCAGAATTTGATAAGTTGCAGTTTGGGGACAAGCTTGCACAAATAACTGAGAATGGAGAACTTTACACCTATAAATACATAGGTCGTGACCCGGGATGGGAAAACAGGTATGCCTTTTTGAGTGGTGGAGATGGTAGTAGTGCATTACATTACAACCGTGATTTTATAAGTAAATTATTCTTTTACGATTGCTATTCCGAGATAAAGAATATGGCAGATGCAAAGAAGGCAAAATACTATCGCCAATGGCTGGAAGAATACGAATGGCTGGAAGAATACGAAGGGAGGGTTAACAAGTAATGGATATACATATAATGAAGCCGGAAAACCAGATTCTCATTGTAGACGAAAAGGAGTTTTACCGGATAAAGAAAAAGGCTGAAATGACAGACAGTGAGATAGAAGCTATGGTGGAGAAGCATTTTCTCCCAAAGAAGAATATCAAAGAATTAAGGAGGGTAAATAATGGCAAAAGTATATGTTACTAAGTATGCTATTTCTCGCGGAATAGAGGAAATAGAAAGAGAGATTTATGAAGTAAGAGATTATGATTACAGTTATATTAAGTACAATTTTCACACTTTCCTCTACATAGGCAAAGATGCTTTTCTTGATAAATCCGAAGCCATAAAGAAAGCAGAGGAAATGAAGAAAAGAAAGATTGCATCTTTACGCAAACAGATTGAAAAACTTGAAAAAATGACTTTTTGATATGAAGAATCAAGTATTAAGCATAGCTCAGATGCAGCATTTGCAGGAACTTGGATTAGATACGGGTGATGCAAGTATGTACTGGAAAAGGGTATCACATGGAAGCCGTATTGATGATAAATCGAAAGGTAAATGGTTTTTGAGTTTACAGAAGGAGTTTCAAACTTGCGGGTTTATATCGTATGAAACACTTCCTACTTATACCTTGCAGGACATCATACAGAGGTTACCGCCCTCTATCAATATATGTATGCTGCATATATATCCTGCTGCTGACTTGTGGTATTTCGTGTACATGGATTCCTATACCCGTACCATTATAAGTACGCAGTATAGTCCGGATATTATGAGTGCAGCCTATCAAATGCTGTGCTGGGTGATTGAGAACGGATATTTAGAAACAAACAAGTAATGATATGGAACGAATAGTAGAATTAAGAGGATTAGAAGGAGTATATTGTAGTGATGTAGTTCATGCTTATATGTCTTGCAATGCAGAAGACGTTCAAAAAGCTTTGGAGATTGGGATTCCATGTACTGGAGCAAATGACTACGGAGCGTATAACATCTATTTTGACGATTACGGAAGAATATGTTTTGAATATATGCAACGTTGTGTAACAAGAGAATACAGATACGTTGAATCAATAGAAGAGGCTATAGACTGGATGAATAGATTTATGAATAATGGAGGTTGATTATGGGTAAATATAGATACAGAGAAGTAAAGAACTATATCCACAACGAACTAAAGTTGACAAGAGAGGATATAAGGGAGATAATGATTCCTATTGTTAAGGAAGAAGTGAAAAGAGTTTTTAATAATACTTATGGAGACGATGCTTCTGTTGAAAATTGGATTAGATGTATGGTTTCCAACGAGATACAAAGACATGGTGATTACTCTATGATAAGGAATTTGTGCAGGGAGATAATTAAGGAAGAAATTGCCGATAGGTTGTCAATTGATATAAGTCTTAAAAAGAAAGAGGGGTAAAATATGCAGGACGAAATTTCTTGGAACGATAATACCTATTATGAAATTTATAATCCATATAGTGATATTTCTCCTTTAGAACCGTGTGATGCACCCAAAATGAGAAAATATCGCCCAAAAGATGATAGGTGCACAAACAAGCAGATTGCGAAACGCAGGAAGAGAAACAAGAACCGTAAAACACATGGAGGTTATGGTTTTATAGCACCTATATGTAGAGATATTCTTAAGAAAGAAATAGTTGATAAAATATCAATAGAGGTAAATATAAAAGATAAATGATATGGAAATAAAAGGGAAAGTACATTGCTTCTTTGAACAAAGCGCAACATTCCGTGACGAGTTTAGAAAACTTGGATATGAATCTTTCGATTATGATATACAAAATTCATTCGGAAAGACTGACTATCAGATAGACTTGTTTGTAGAGATTGAAAAAGCATATGATGAAGAGGAAAGCATATTTAATAATATCACGAAAGATGATTTAATTATAGCTTTCTTCCCCTGCATTTATTTTGAAGCTATGCAAGCCAATTACTATCAAATGGCATGTAATTATCTTTATTGTAAAGATAAAAAAGAGCAATATAGTATAGTATTAGAAAGGATAAATAATAGAAATAAATTCTATATTCTATTATATAAATTGTTTGCCGTTTGTGATTTGAAAGGTTTAAGATTGATAGTCGAAAATCCTGCTACACAGCCGCATTATCTTTTATTTCCAGCTAATTTCATACCTTATACTTTTATTGACAAAGATAGAACAAAAAGAGGTGACTATTTTAAAAAACCAACAGCTTATTGGTTTGTAAACTGTAAACCAACAAATGGAAGAAGTTATCAGAAGCCAATACAAACTAAAACAATAATGAAAAGTAAAATGGGAAAGAAAGCAGGAATTTGTTCCGAAGAACGGTCAATGATTTCACCGGACTACGCAAGGAATTTCATTTGCGACTTCATACTTGGGAAAGTTCAAAAACATACACAACTTGATTTATTTAAATAAGAGGGAATAACTATGAATGAAGAACTTTTAAAATTAGCATATCAATCCCTCAAACGTCAATTTGACAACATTAGCAAAGATAGTTGGATATGGACTGATTTCTTTGAAGATGAAAAAGTGGGATTTGATTACTTCAAAAAACAAATTGAACAAGATGAAGATTTTGCCTGCCTGCAAGACGAGACATATTACTTGGACGAGGATTTAGACGAACTGGCATATGATATAGCTTATGAAATTGCTTTAAAGTTGAAAGAAAATGATTTTTTTCATCAATGTGAACAATGTATGTTAGAAACTTATAGAATTGAATAATTATGGACGAGAAATTTAAAAAGAAATACGGTATCTACGATGGTATAGATACAAGCACATTCAAGCATATCCCCGAAATTAGTTTCTACAATAACAACTATTTCGTGGGCTTAAAGAGAGATAAAAATGTAACAAATGACCTACTTTTCGCACACAGTGATGATGATAACCAAACAGACTGGTATGTTTTAAATGGAAGTTTTGCTACATATATTGGCTACGAGTTTACAGACAAGGGAGTAATTAATCTTAGTGATGAACCATTTATTTAATGATTATGAAATATACAATTTCTAAAATTCATATTTATAGGTGCTTACCACCATATAGGAAATGGTACAGCATAACGACTGATAGCGGAATAACTAAAGACAATATTGTAATTGTTGGTAAAAAGCGGTTATTGAAAGTTGCCTTTGCCTTGATACTTATGGTTTTATTTAATAAAAGAACTACTATAACCAGATGATTATGAAACAGACAGTAGAAGAAGCAGCTAAAGAGTGCAGACGTACAACTGCCCAATCAATGGGTGTATATGCCCAATATCACTCAATAGATGAGTGCCCTAATCATGGGATTACATATGATGAAATTGCAGAAGCTGCATTTATAAAGGGTGCCGAATGGCAGTCAAAGCAATCACCGTGGATAAACGTGGAAGAACGGTTGCCGGAAGAGAACGAAAATATTATTATCATGTGCGAGCACGGTGCAATATTTAATGGCTCATACTGCAATGGGGTATGGTTTTGTATGGATGGTTATATCTATGATACATACAAAAATAGCCCGATTTACTCTTCAATGAGTAGCATACCCACATTATGGAAACCTATTGCCTACATGCCTATCCCCTCATTCGATGAGATACTCGAAGCAAACAAGGATGTACTGGAACGGATTAAGGAGAAAGGAGATTGAAACATGAGTAAAATAAGACTAATACTTCGATATCTGTTAACTCCTTTATGGCTCGCTATATTCATAGTCTATCTGCCGATATGGTATATACAAATGAGTTGGTACTATTTCAGCTTTTGGGATTATTGGGATAGCTATTTGGTTTTATGGGATAGGGTAATGTTATTTCTAAAACTTAAAAAGAAATATTGATATGGAAACCCAAACGATTCAAATAAAAGGAGATAATGATGCAATAGCATACATTAATTTTGTAGATAGGGATTTAGCCGTATCTATCGTATATGGAGATAATCAGTACGATTTCACCATTGAACCAATTACTCTAAAAGCATTGGCATACGCCTATAAACTGCATTGTGAAGAATGTGACGAAAAATACAATAAGGTATGAATGATATAAAATTGTCATTACGGCAAATAGAAAAGATGAAACATGCAATCGGATTTAGCCGTGAGAAAATAAAAAGAAATAGATATGGGGCTTATCGTAATAGATTTGTAGTAAGCAACTCTGATAAAGACTGGGAAGAACTGGTATCTATCGGATATGCAGAAAAGCGAGAGTTTGAGATTGAAAAGCAAATCGGGTACTATGTTTCCGAACTTGGTTTGAAATATTTAGGGGTATTGTTAGAATGTATAATAATAGAGGAGGAATAATGAAAGCAAGAGTAAAAGCAACCGGAGAAATTATCAATATTGCTGATTACGCACGTGTCACACTTGATAGATGTGATAGTTACGGGAATCCTATTGAATTAAGTTTTGATGAGGTTGAAATACTTCAAGAAAGGTCTGATAATATTGATTGGGAACAAAGACGTTATGAACTGGTGAAGGCTGCAATGCAAGGATTTTGTAGCAATCCACATCAACAGATAATGGATGCTGACTCAAATATGGTGGCAGAATGGAGTATTGGTTTTGCTGATTCACTAATAAAGAAACTGAAAGGAGATTGAATAATGTCAAGAGGAGAAATATTAAAGCTATCAGATTTGAAAGATATGCACGGCTCTATTTCATTGGAGTATACGGGTATTCTTTATGCAGGTGTAGATAGGGAAAAGAAGCTCCGTGAATTGGCAAAAGTTAATCCGCAGGAGTATTGTCTTGCATTGGGTGTGAATGATGATAGTGAAATTTTCAAAGACATTTCGTCGGGTTCCTTAGTGTCTCCGATGAAATTTTTTAAAAGACTGAAAGGAGAATAACTATGGGATTTACAACACCGTGCTTTATGAAAAATTATGATGAAGAATGGAAAGATGTAGTCGGATACGAAGGATTATATAAAGTCAGTAACTATGGTAGAGTAAAAAGTCTTGGGCGTTATAAGAAAATAATATCAGGTAAATTAAATATTTGGGGATATTCCCAAGTGGGTCTTACAAAATACGGAACAAAAAAAATGTTTAGTATTCATAGATTAGTGGCACAAGCATTTATTCCAAACCCAGAAAACAAACCTTGTGTAGACCACATCGACACAGATAGAAGAAATAACTCCGTAAATAATCTTCAATGGTGTACCTATTCTGAAAATGCTTGTAATCCAATTACGAGGAAAAGAAAAAGTATGTCGCAATTAGGAAAGAAGCATAGTATTGAAGCTCGAAAAAAAATGAGTATATCAAGAAGTAAACCTGTAAACCAATATGATTTATCTGGTAAATTTATAAGAACATGGGATAGTATAAAAGATGCTGCTGCTTCATACGGAAAGACACCAACGCTAATTCGTCTTTCAATAAGAGATAAACATCATATTTTTGCTAATAGTCAATGGAGATTATTTAATGATAATACATTAGATATACAACCTTATGAGGAGCGAACATTCGCAAAGGTTAAAGTTGTTTTTTCAAACGAAAAAGAAACTGTATTTAAGTCTATACAAGCTGCGAGTATAGGACTAAATATAAGTCGTAGACAAATATACAATTATTTACAAGGGAAAGTAATAAACAAAAAAATAGAAATTAGATATGTATAGATTTTTACAAACAGCGTTTATACGCAAAAACACACCGGAGCTTCGGAAGAAACTGGAAGAGTTAGGCTATTCACATGGTAAGCCTGAATATTATGCAGATGATGATGACAACAAGTACGATTTTATAATGTGTCACAATGGAAGGTTCTTTTTGCTCTCTCAAAAGAACCATGTGATAAGGAATGGGCATCCTTTGAAAAAACATGGAAGTATTGATTGCGGAACCAACGAAGAGCTTTTCTTGGGCATTGCTGCATTGAGATATGATACAGACGATAGCCAATGGTTCACGGATGGGGAAGATTGGTTCTTATGCCAATATCTGAAAGTAGGAATGCACTACCAAGACAAACCGGAAATACTATTTGATAAGTGGCATAAAGCCTCCGTGGACGAACTGATTGAACACTTTAAACAATAACAGCATGAGAAAATATAGAATTGAAAACTATGGCATTTATAAGAACATCTTTGATGTACAAATGAATACTTGGTGGTGCGGATGGATTACGATAAAAACATTCGTAGCAAGCGATATTTGTACTGATAGTATTGATTATGCAAAAGCCTGCGCACAAGAACTATTGGATAAACTAAGGGAGGAACTACCATGAATGAAATAACTATTAGACAATGGTATGACACCTTTAAATCGGGTGAAGAATTGGTCGAAGTTCGTATAGTAGACAATGCTTATAAACGAACCTATTCCGGCTACTTTACTGATGTTGATACCCTGCTCAACGAAATTAGGAAGTACGATAACTGTAACATCTACTTCACATTGAACGCTATCAATCCAGCATGTTATGACAGAGAGCAGCATGATAGGATTGTTACCAAACCAAAGTCAACTACTTCTGACAATGATATTGTTGGAAGAGATTGGATATTGATAGACATAGATACTAAGAAGCCATCAGACACAAACTCAACTGATGAAGAGAAGGAGATGGCGAAAGAAGTAGTCAACAATGTATTCAAGTTCCTACGGGATGAAGGTTTTGAAAAACCAGTAGTATGCGATAGTGGAAATGGCTTCCATCTGCTGTACAAAATAGCTATGAAGAATAGCAATGAGAACACTACAATCTGTAAAGAGTTCCTGCAAGTTCTTGATATGCTATTCTCTAATCCGAATGTAGAAATAGATTGTACTACACATAATGCAAGCCGGGTATGCAAGCTTTATGGTACATTTAGCCGAAAGGGAAGTAACACCAAGAAGCGTCCTCAAAGGGAAAGTAAGATACTAAGAATACCAGATGAAATTAAAATAACTCCAAACGAATACTTTGCCAAAGTTGCTGCCATGCTCCCGAAGCCAGAACAACCGAGCAAAAGCAATTACTACAGCAATGAGAAGTTTGACTTAGAAGCATTTCTGAATAAACACCACATTGCAGTGAGAAACATTGTAAGGACATCATCGTTCACAAAGTATATACTTGAAGAATGCCCGTTCAATAGTTCACACCGTGCACCGGATTCAGCAATCTTTGAGATGTCTAATGGAGGACTTGGCTTTAAGTGTCTGCATTCAAGTTGTTCTCAATATACATGGAAAGACTTTCGGTTGAAATTTGAACCAGATGCTTACGACCACAAGGAATACCAAAGGCACGAGCATAAGATGCAATACTACTCTTCCCAAAAGAAAGAACCTTTTGTACCAAAGAAGGAGGATTCTGCTAAAGGAAAGAAGTGGCTGGCTATGACTGATGTTCAGTATGTGGATATGAGTAAGATGGCTTCAATTCCTACGGGATATAAAGAACTTGACAAAAAAATCATTGGACTGTTGCTTGGAGATGTAACTGTATTGTCTGGCGGCTCTGGTGCGGGAAAAAGTAGTTGGATAGATTGTGTTGCTCTGAATGCTATACAAAGAGGATATAAAGTAGGAATATGGTCGGGAGAATTGCAAGACTTTAGATTTCAAAGCTGGATAAATCAAATCGCTGCTGGTAAAAATTATGTATGCAAAAGGGAGGGCTTTGAAAACTACTACTATGCTCCTAAAAATATTTCCAATCAGATAAGTAATTGGTTAGAAGGCAAACTATTCCTTTATAACAATAATTATGGAAGTAAATGGCAACAACTGTTTGCTGATGTAAAAGAGCTTGTAGACAAAGAAGGTGTACAGCTTATTGTTCTTGATAACTTGATGGCATTGCAGATTGACAACTATGAAGGTGATAAATATACCCAGCAAACTAAGTTCATCAATGACTTAAAAGAATATGCTAAAGCTAAGAATGTGCATGTGCTGTTAGTATGCCATCCAAGAAAAGAAGGTATATTCCTACGAAAAGAAAGCATATCTGGCACAGCAGATTTAACTAACTTGGCTGATTCTGTATTCATCATACATCGAATAGGAAAAGACTTTGAACAGAGGGCAGGGGAGTTTTTCGGTAAGGACAAAGTTCTGCCATATCTAAAGTATAACTCTGTAATTGAGGTCTGCAAGAACCGAAGCATGGGAGTGATAGACTTATTGGTAGGGATGTACTACGAAGTCGAATCCCGCAGACTAAAGAACGAAATATCGGAGAACATCGTCTATGGATGGCAGGAACAACCTTCACAGTTGACATTTGAAACGATACCCACAGCTGATGTTACCGATTTACAAGACATATATGACAATATGAACAATCAATTACCGTTTGGTAGCGAATTGCAGGAATTACCCTTTTAAAATGGAAAATAAAATCGAATTTACGAAAATAGAGCAGTATTTACCGAAAGAAGGCGAAGAAGTTCTATTCCTCTGCGAAAATAATATGATTTTTCACGGGGAATATCTATTAGGTAATTGGTTCATGTATTCACCGGAATATAGTAGCAAAATAATAAGCACTATCTGCCGATTCAGAGTAGTCGGGTGGGTAGGAATAAATAACTTTAGTTTTTAATCAATTAAAAGAATTAATCATGTTAGTACAATTAATGGAAGCAAAAGTTTCTTACGTTAAAATCAACGAAAGAGGCAAGCAAAAGAGAGTAACAGAAAAGTATCTTGTAAACGCTATGAGTTGCACGGAATGCGAAAAGCTGATGAATGAAGAACTGTCTATCTACCAAGCAGAAGAGTTTTCAGTTCTTGCAGTTGGACGGACGAACTTCCAAGAATTTTTGGGAGATAAGGACAAGGAGGACAAGAAGCTGTTTATGGTAAAGCTCAACTACATTACTCTGAATGACGATGGTGACGAGAAGAAGACACCTTGCATGTTGATTGTTGAAGCTGATACAACAGAAGAGGCAACAAACACTGTCAAAGAAGCTATGTCCGCTTCAATGGCTGATTGGAGAATCGAACGAGTTGTTGAATCTAACTATGTGGATATTGTGAACTTGTAGTTTGTAATCTCGTTTATTTTAAGTCGAAAGGGAGAGAGTAACAATTGTGCTTTCTCTCTTTCTTTTAACATAATTACGAACCCGATTTTTTGGAACTTTCCAAAATTTCAGCTACTTTTGTCACTGTAATCAAAACCAAATTTACAATGAAGATAAAATTTAAGAAGCTGGATAAATCAGTTCCTTCACCATTCAAGAAATACCCATCTGACTTTTGCTGGGACTTATACGCTACTTCATGCGAGGAAATTGCACCTAACGTTTATAAGTATGGATTAGGCATTGCGATAGAAATGGAAAGAGATTGGGAAACTATATTGAAAGGTTCTACTATAGATATGGGATTGAACACGGATATAGATTTATCCAAGTGCCCTTTTCATTTGTCGCTTGACCTTAGACCGAGAAGCAGCGTATGGAAGACGGGGATGGTTCTTAGTAACTCGCAAGGTACTGTGGATGAACTTTACCGTGGTGAGTTGTCTGCTGTATTTTATCATGTTATGCCCTCCATGCCAAAGTATAAGGTAGGAGAAAGAATAGTTCAAGCTAAGATAGGCATTACCTTACCAATCGAATGGGAAGAAGTGGAAGAGCTTTCTGATACCGACAGAGGTGCTAACGGATATGGTAGTACGGGACAAAAGTAAGAACCATTATGGAAAAGTGGATAAGCGTAAAAGAATACGCAAGGAGAATTGGCAAGACTACTTCGGCTGTCTATTATATGATAGCTAACAATAAGGTCGAAGCCCGTCACTTTGCCTATGGAAATAAAAAAAGTCATTTAATAAAAGTAGAAGATGGTGAAGTTAAAAGTGAATGTGAAGACGAAGAACGATAGTATTCCGTCTGACACTACGAAGAGAAAGATGCCAGTTATCACAAATCCTAAGATTTTGAAACATCCAAGGCGTCACGAAAGTAATGTTGGCAATGTACGGTTCAAAGTTAAATTTGAGAAAGATACGGTTAAGCCATCTCCGACTATAGAAAACCCAGACATTATTATTGAACCACGTCATAATGAAACACCAGTTGGGGATATTAAGTTTAGAGAAAAGAATGGCAGTGAAGTTGTATTGACAGACTGCCGCAGATTGTGGTGCTGGTACGGAGCTGCATCCATTTCACAGCTTGCGGTCGAAGGGACAAAAAGACCAAGCGAATGTAAGTTTACCTTAGTCGTACCCACTATCACAATGCTTGGAGTAATCGAGATTATTCCTTGTACGGAAGAGGCAGTCAAATCCATTGAGGAGGTAGACGTATGGAAGAACAGATAAAGCTATTTCTTAGCTCTGGCTCTGGCTATGGCTCTGGCGATGGCTCTGGCTCTGGCTATGGCTATGGCTCTGGAATTAAAACATTCAATGGCGATAAAGTATATATCATTGATGATATTCCTACAATTATCAAGCATATTCATGACAATGTAGCTAAAGGATATATACTGAACGATGACTTTACATTGACTAAAACATTTGTTGCAAAAGAGAATGGGAAATTCGCTCATGGAGAAACATTGCACGATGCGTTTGCTTCGCTTCAAGAAAAATTGTATGACGATTCAACCGAGGAGGAAAGGATAGAAGCTTTTAAAAAGCATTTTCCAGACTTTACTAAAAAGGTATCGGCTAAAGAATTATTTTATTGGCATCATGTGCTAACCGGTTCGTGCAAGCAAGGAAGGTTGTCATTCTGTATCAATAAAGGTATAGATATTGAAAAAGATTCATTTACAATATATGAATTTATAGAATTAACTAAAGAATCATATAATGGAGATATTATAAAGAAACTATTATGAGTTGCCATAACAAACTACAGCAGCTTTGCAGAAAGTATCTGAAAAAGTTGTACCGGAAAGCGAGAGATGTCGGTCTTGATGAATTTGTCGAAAAGACTATTGCCGAAAACGAAAATGGACGATGCACAGCCACAGTAGAACAAGTCAATATGCTGGCTTCTCTGTGGGGATGATAGAATAAAAAGGGAGGAAATTCCCGACTTACTCGGTCTGTCATATCGGAAGTGCAACGAACAAAAGATTTTCAAGAGAATACGTAAATTTAAAGACAAAGGTATCTACTCCAAAGTGGATGCTATAATTTTAAAAGACAAAATGATATGAAGAAGAAAATTAGACACAATTTCAACAAAGGGATTAAGCTGCATTTAGCTTGTGAAAATGACCTTATCAGACCAGTAATGAATTGCATATATTTCAAAGATGGATATGCAATAGCCAGCAACGGCAAGATATTAATCAAAGCCTGCCTAAATGAGATTTGCAATTTTAGCGAAGAAGAGAAGGAATTTCTGGAAGGTAAACTAATTAGTGCAAAAAATTTTAAGGAAATCATCAAGCATACTATTATTGAGATTGAAGAAGATGGTTTTCACGCTATATATGACGATTGGGATATAAAGTATAAGTTTGTAACTGTAGACATGAAATATCCCAATTATAACGAAGTTATAAGTCAATTCAAACCGGGATTTGCGGAAAAGGTACTTATTGACCCACTTAACATTGAATTGATAGCCGATGCTTTGGATGCAAGAAAAGGCATAAGATTCCATTTCCCTAAAGATGATAGCAAAGGCATAAGATTCCATTTCCCTAAAGATGATAGAAAAGGAATTAAGATTACATTTTACGACAAAGAGTTATCTCTATCCGAAGCTCTTCTAATGCCTAAATTAGACTATTGATATGACAGAGAAAGAGTACAAGGACTTGGCAAATAGTCAACCAAAGTATTACTATGAGCCAAGAGGAAGAGAGTGGGCTTTATATGAGCGAGAAAAGGACGGCATGGGAGGAACTAAGGTATTTGAGCATTGGGATAGAGAAGTTGTCCGTGAGCGATGCTATGAATTGAATGGCTGGGATTATAAATCAGCAGACAAATAGCCTATGCTACAGAAGATGTGCAGGAAGTATCTAAAAAGACTTCTCCCGGCTGCAAAGGAAGTAGGGTTGGAAGAATTTGTAGTTACTACCATAGATAAAAACAAGTCGGGTACTTGTGTAGCCACCAGACAGCAGGTCGATATGCTTGCCTCAATGTGTGAAGATAATCGGGTTAAACGTGAAGAAATACCAAATATTGTAGGTAAGTCATACCGATTCTGTCTGACTGGTAATCTTTTTAAAAGAATACGTAAATTTAAAGACAAAGGACTTTATTCCAAAATAGATACTTTGTTGTTGAGTGAAGAACTAAAAACTAAATGATATGTTTGAAGAAAAAAAAATAGGTGAAAGATTTGAGTATGATGGAGTAACCTTAGAAGTAATAGATATTTCTCACTGTAATGGTTGTTCAGATTGTTTCTTTAATAACATAGATTGTGATGATATACATTGTTTACCACATAGCAGAATAGATAATTACAGTGTATGTTTTAGAGTGGTTAAAAATGAACATATTAGTATCGTTCAAGACTGCGAACTGGCAGTTGAAGTGACTGAAAAAAAGGCTATTGAAGCGGCAAAGGAAATGATAGTAGATATATTTAATGAAGTACACGGTGTCAATCAGACTATGTACTTGGAGGACTTTGTGGCAAGACTTAAAAAATAAAAGATGGCAGTGAAGTTTAGACATAAAGAAACTGGCTTGTTTTGGTGTAGGGCAAAAGGTCGTTCTCCTTCAATAAGGGAATATAATGAACTGGGGGAAGAAAGGGTCTAATTATGGACTAAAATTAGTAACAGCTAAAGAATAATAACATGATAATAGATACCGAATTTAATGTAGGCGATACAGTGTTCTACCTACAAGGATATACAATATGTACAACTACCATTAGCAGCATAAGCGTTGAATGGTCGTATGCAGATGATAAATTTGTAATGGTATATAAGCTTGCAGATGGTTCTACTTCTTTGAGGAATGATTACCCTAAATGGAACAGACCATTATTTCAATCCCAAGAAGCACTTTTTAATCACTTACTAAAAGAGAATAACTTACACACATGGTTAATGAATGTTAATTACGGGGGGGTAATTTCTAAATTTGTATCTTTACGTAAGGTTTAATCAATTAATTTACAATCAAATGGAAATAGCAAGAGATAAGAACAATAACCACATGCAAGCAGTAGTTATAGACACTGCATATAATGTGGAGCAAGGACAAACTCTCAAATTAGGAGAAGGACTTTACCGATTTGCAGCTTATGAAGATACTACCTTCAATATGCCGTTCTTAGACCCTAATCACGAACGACCAGTCTTAGCAGCTATTTATATGCCTGCTGGCAGTGTCGAATACTTTTATGTCTACGATGGCACTCTTTCTGTTGTAGAAGGAAAACTCAATATCATGGGTTCTGACATTCAAACAAATTCATATCCTATGTTAGTAAATGTTGGTAAACTAATGAGCCATACATCAACTAAGGGAGGGGGAGGAGTTAAGCACCCATTCAATCCTTCTTTAGTTGATGCGTGGTTTATGTCCGGACTATCCGATAATAACAAGCCTTCTTCTATCCGTGGGGTGAAGGGTAACGAGATTGTTTTGAGAAACTTTACCTTTACATCAGAAAGCGGATTTGGAGAAGGGGCTTATGAAGGTGGACTTGTATTCGATGGAGTAGATGATTACGGTATATGTACTGGACTTCCTATTCTTGACGATTATACAGTGATATGTAGGAGAGAAATAATAAATAAGGATTATTATTCAGTAGCTTCAAAAAGTACGGTTTTTGGTAAAGGTGCATTTATTTTTGAACTTATTCAGGGTAGAACTAATCATTGCTATTCTTTTGCTGCCGATAATCAAATTAGTTTACATAATAGCGAAATTTCATGGCAAACTAAAAACTCTTATAATGGAAGTACGATTACGGTAGGCAATGCAGACGATACTGATACATTGACTTTAGGTATTATAAGAGAGGAAGATGAAAGTCGCAGGTTTTTGAAAGGAGCTATCTATTATTTCGCTCTTTACAACAAGTCTTTGACACCAGAAGAGATTGAAGAGGAGAAAGTAAAGCTTGAAAATTATTGGGAAGGAGGTAAAAATGAATTGGCTTGAAATACCCGTAGAAGACTTGAAACAATTCGACAAGGATTGGGAAGTCAGAAGAAAGAATGTAGACGAAACAAAAGCTCTTTTGCATGAGGAAATATATAATGAACTTGTACCACAAGTTGAACCATTATCAGAAGAAGGAGAACCGATAGTCTATCCCTATCCACTTCTTGACAATCAAATGGTTGAAGCTCTGTTGGAAACTTCTGAATGGTCTAATATAGATGAATAAGGCTATACTTGTAGGATGGATTACTGACATTAGAGAAGTCGGTAGTTATGGGGTAATGGTGAAACTCAAAACTTGCGAAAAGGGTTTTACTACCCAAAAAGGCTATAAGGTAGCTGATAGGATAGATTATCATGTATGCCTTGCAAAAGGAACAATGACACGATACATTCTCGACAACTTCAATGTAGGCAACTTAGTTGAACTTACTGGGAAGATATACAACAAGCTGGAAGAAACCAAACATGGCGATAAGGTTCAGTTAACCAATATCCACATACAGACAATCAATCTGTATTCTCTGAACAACATATCTCCAGTTTCAAAGAGCAATGGTGATACAAAATCTGTAGAAAATCCCGATTTATATTTTGAATAACCAAAGTTTATATACAGGTGCCGAAAACCCATAGGTCTTTAGCCTATGGGATGTAAGGCACTAACCTTGTTGTTCAATATATTTCCTAATTGTTTCTGGACTTGCTTCTCCTATTGAGCAACAGAAATATCCATCACTCCATAATGTGCGTTCAACCCAAAACTCTTTTCTCAACTTACTCTCAAAGAGTTTCCAAGCGAATATCGTACTCTCTTGCTTGAGTTTTCTAACAATAGATGTTACTGATATGTTCTGTGGATAGTTGATGAGAAAATGGATGTGGTCTTTGTCTGACTCCATTATTTCAATATCAAAATCAGACTTTTCTGCGATACCCTTTAAAATACATTTGATAGTATCATTGAATTTGCCTACGAGCAACTTCTTTCTGTACTTAATGCAGAATATCAAATGACACTTCAAGTAATATTTGTGTCGGTTACTATGCTCATAATCACTCCTCATACTACAAAATTAACGAAAATATTTCACTTTTACAAAACATTTCTTGTTTTTGTAAATACTTATATGTATATTTGCACTATGATTAAGACGATAAATAGAACATACAGATTTAGGATATATCCAAATGCTTCCCAAATGGAATTGTTGGCGAAGCACTTCGGCTGTACTCGCTTTGTCTATAACTATTTCCTTAATCAAAGGCAAGAGCAATATAAAGAGGAAGGAGAGAGTGATAACTACTATGCTCAGGCAAAGGCTTTAACTGAATTAAAGAAAAAAGAAGAAACCGCTTGGCTTAAAGAAGTAAACTCTCAAACACTTCAATTTGCTTTGCGTAATCTTGAAACTGCATACACTAATTTCTTCCAAAAGAGAGCGAAGTTCCCTAACTATCACTCAAAGAAAGGTAAGAATACATTTACCGTACCCCAATTTGCAACTATTGAAAATAGTAAATTGTGGCTACCTAAATTCAAGAGTGGTATAACTATCCGTCTGCATAGAGAAATCAAAGGTAAGATGGGCAAAGTTAGTCTAACTAAAACTCCAACAGGAAAGTATTTTGTATCAGTATTCACAATAGAGGATTATCAAGAACTTGCACCTGCTAATAAAGCAGTTGGTGTAGATTTAGGTTTGAAAGACCTACTGATAACATCTGATGGTGAAGTATTCAAGAATAATAGATACACAAAGAGATATGAGAAGAAACTTGCAGTAGCACAGAGACACCTCTCAAGAAAAAAGAAAGGTAGTAATGAGTACGAAAACCAAAGGCTCAAAGCTGCTAAACTCTATGAGAAGATTTCTAATTGCCGTATGGACTACTTGCATAAGTGTTCTCACTCTCTAATCTCTAACTACGACACCATTTGTATTGAAGACCTTAATGTGAAAGGTATGGTACGAAACCATAAACTTGCTAAATCAATTACTGATGCAAGTTGGGGGACATTCGTCACTATGCTAACATATAAGGCTAATTGGAATGGTAGAAATGTAGTTAAGATTGATAGGTTTTTTCCATCCTCTCAGCTTTGTAATGTTTGTGGCTATCGTAATAGCGAAATAAAAGACTTGAAAGTAAGAGAATGGGGTTGCCCATCTTGCGGTACACATCATAATAGAGATGTAAATGCTGCTATCAATATCCTAAAATTAGGATTAAATAATATATCGGCAGGGACTGTCGATTACACCGATGGAGAGGATAGAAGACCTAATCTTTTGAAAGGGCATTCCTCTGTGAAGTCGGAAGCCCACGAATCTTTAGTTCGTGGGTAGTTCACTGCTACATTTGTGCTACAAACTTTTGGTTCATAATATAACAGCATTTTAAACCTATTCTTTAGCTTGCGAAAGTGACATTTCTAATTTTCTTGTGGGGAGGGATTAAATTCTCTCCCTTATTTTTTGGAACTTTCCCAAATTTGGCATATCTTTGCTTCATCTTAAAACAGAAAATCAATGGAGAAAAAGAACTACTTAGACGATTGCCTCGCAACGCTTCAAATTCCGTCACTTCCTAAAAAAACATGGGACAAGGTTTCCGAATTTAACAAAGGAGTTTGCCTTGTAAGACGGATTGACGGAACAGAAAACTATGCAATTTGTCGGTACAATAAAGAGAAGGACGAAGCTGTCAAAGTCGTTAAAGATTTCTGCTTGTCGACATTTACAGAAATTCTTGAATGTTATCCAATTCCCGACTTTGTGGAAGCTGACATTGAAAGCATGGACTTGGACGAAGCTAATAAGATGGCAATGGAAGAGTTGCTGGAAGAACGCCAAGAAGCTATCATGGAAGACGTCGAAGTTGAGGAGGAGAAACTTCCGGAGTGGATATATCCATTCATCAGCAACCGGGAAGAAGCTCTTGCATTCCTTAAAAGTAAGAGAATAAGAAACGCTCATTCTCTGAAATCTGACGAGGCTGTCAAAGCTAAATTGTATTTAGTTTACGAGGACGAAAAAAAGAAAAATAAATAACAGCATTTATATATAAAGTATTACTTAGCTTTTATAA
>UMEF01033396.1_pt1 | contig 26655 bp, 21 predicted proteins | sample 1964671 | NCBI WGS metagenome assembly UMEF01 (sample SAMEA4836012, study PRJEB28245) | human gut metagenome | biome: gut microbiome; material: fecal sample | place: Denmark | collected 2008 | reverse complement strand
TGAAGCTTCTTGATAAGCTTTGCAGGAGCATTTGCAACCTCAGTGTACATGATTGCGGTATTGCCTACGAGAGTCGGGATAAGGAGATTCATCTCTTCATTGCCGAGCTCATTGAGTACGTGAGTGAACAATGTGTTCTTCACAACTGTAAGCTTGATACCTGCCTCAAAGCAAGCACGACGAAGTTTTGTTGTATCTTCAGCATTCAGACCAGCGATATCTGTAACATAGAAGTTCGGGGTCTCTTTGATCTGTGCTGAGATAGATTCAATTATCTGGGCTTTTAATTCTTTTCTCATAACATTGAATATTTATTATTCAGCACTGAATGCTTTAACATCGAGTTTGATACCAGGGCTCATAGTAGTGCAGATAGCTGCGCTCTTGAGATATGTTCCCTTAAGTGTCTGCGGTTTCAATTTGAGGATTGCTGACATCACAACCTTTGCATTGTCATAAATCTGCTCAGGGGTGAAAGAAGCCTTTCCGATAGCGGTATGGATGATACCGGACTTGTCAACCTTGAAATCGATCTTACCAGCCTTAACCTCTTTTACAGCGCTGCCGACAGCCATTGTAACTGTGCCAGTCTTAGGGTTCGGCATAAGGCCTCTTGGACCGAGGATACGACCGATGATACCGACTTTAGCCATAACTGATGGAGTACAGATGATGACATCCACGTCAGTCCAGCCGCCTTTGATCTTCTCGATATAATCGTCGAGACCAACATAGTCTGCACCAGCCTCTTTAGCCTCAGCTTCCTTGTCAGGAGTACAAAGGACGAGAACTCTTGTGACTTTACCGGTTCCGTGAGGAAGTGTAACGACGCCACGGATCATCTGGTTTGCCTTACGAGGGTCAACGCCCAAATTTGCGATAAGCTCTACTGAAGCATCGAATTTCGTGAAGGTAATTTCCTTAAGGAGACCACACGCTTCAGAAAGTCCATACTGCTTTGTCTGGTCAACTTTGGCCAGCGCAGCTGTCATATTTTTTGAAAGTTTACTCATGATGCGCGTGATTATTTAACATCCTCAGGGAAAGTTCCTGAAACTCTGATACCCATACTTCTTGCTGTACCTGCGACCATCTTCATAGCTGACTTGAGGGTGAAAGCATTCATATCTGCCATCTTGCCTTCTGCTATGGTTTTTACCTGATCCCAAGTAATGCTTGCAACCTTCTGTCTGTTAGGTTCGCCTGAACCCTTCTGAATTTTCGCAGCCTCTTTGAGGGAAACAGCAACTGGTGGCTGTTTTACAACGAAAGTGAAAGACTTGTCTGAAAATACGGTGATTACTACTGGAAGCACTTTACCTGCAGACGCCTGAGTGGCTGCATTGAACTGCTTGCAGAAGTCCATAATGTTCAGTCCTTTCGAACCGAGAGCCGGTCCTACAGGAGGCGCAGGATTCGCTGCTCCACCTTTGATCTGGAGCTTAATGAATCCAGTTACTTCTTTTGCCATAACTTGTTATTCTTTAGTTACTTGATTAAAGTTGAGCTCGAGCAGAGTCTTTCTGCCGAAGATCATAACTATTACCTTTATTTTGCTTCTGTCAACTGCAATCTCATCGACTGTTCCATCGAAGCCGCTGAATGGTCCGTCAGTAATCTTGACTGAATCGCCAACCTGATAATCCACTTCTGTATCAGCTACAGTTTCGGTCTGCTCGTCCTGCCGTCCAAGAAGCCTCTTGACTTCATCCGGATGCAGAGGCACTGCAACTTTCTCGCTCTGGTTTTTGCTGTCCTTCTCGGAGAGGAAACCTGCGAGACCAGGTATGACGTGACTGCGGATGAGGTAATCGGAATCCTTGCCAAGTTCTGCCTCGATAAACACATAGCCAGGGAAAAGGATTTTCTCGGTAGCTACGCGCTTGCCGTTCTTCACGGTATATTTTTTCTCAAGGGGAACAAGGACCTGCGAAATCTCTTTCTGCAAATCTACGCTCCTCTCGATCTCTTTGTCGAGGTACTCTTTGACTTTCTTCTCTTTGCTTCCTGCAGTCCTAAGGACGTACCATTTTTTCTCGCCCATGGTAATGAATAAAATTACAACGTGTAAATTGCTGTCATCAGATACTGGAAAATGTAGTCAATGACGAACAGTACAGCCGCGATGATGACAGTAGCGACCATAACAAGGAGAGCAGAACTCTGAAGTTTTGCCCAGGTCGGCCATGTCACCTTCTTGGTGAGTTCCTCATACGACTCTTTCAGATAGTTAATGAACTTACTCATCTTTTCTTTTAATGGACACCACTTGTTGGAAGCAGATGCGGTGTCAGTTAAACATTACCAAATCGTAACCTTTGATATTAGCAGGGGCAGAGAGATTCGAACTCCCATCAATGGTTTTGGAGACCACTATACTAGCCCTTATACTATGCCCCTGTAAATGGGTGCCGGATGTCCGGCACCACTTGTATTGTCTTATCGAAAATTAGTCGATAATCTTTGTAACCTGGCCTGCGCCGACTGTACGACCACCCTCACGGATTGCGAAACGAAGACCTTCGTTAAGTGCAACTGGAGTGATGAGTTTTACAGTGATCTCAACGTTATCGCCTGGCATAACCATCTCAGTTCCCTCTGGAAGAGTGATCTCACCTGTCACGTCAAGTGTACGGATGAAGAACTGTGGACGATAGTGGTTGTGGAACGGAGTGTGACGGCCACCTTCCTCTTTCTTGAGGACGTAGATCTGAGCCTTGAAGTCAGTGTGCGGAGTGATTGAGCCTGGTTTAGCAACAACCTCACCTCTCTTGACGTCCTTCTTGTCGATACCACGGAGAAGAAGACCAACGTTGTCTCCAGCCTCTCCCTGATCGAGAAGTTTACGGAACATCTCAACACCTGTTACAGTTGTAGATCTTGGAGCGTCACCGAAACCTACGAGCTCTACCGGGTCGTTAACGTGGATAGTACCTGTCTCGATACGGCCGGTAACAACAGTACCACGACCTGTGATAGAGAAGATATCCTCGATAGGCATAAGGAATGGTTTCTCGTTCTCACGAACTGGGATAGGAATGTATGTATCAACAGCATCCATAAGCTCCATAACCTTCTCCTCCCACTTAGGGTCTCCGTTAAGAGCACCGAGTGCAGAACCACGGATGATAGGGCAACCCTCATCGAAACCGTAGAATTTGAGGAGGTCTCTGATTTCCATCTCAACGAGGTCGAGCATCTCAGGATCGTCAACAAGGTCAACCTTGTTCATGAATACAACGATCTTAGGTACGTTCACCTGACGAGCGAGAAGGATGTGCTCACGAGTCTGAGGCATAGGACCGTCAGTAGCAGCAACAACGAGGATAGCACCGTCCATCTGAGCAGCACCGGTAACCATGTTCTTCACATAGTCAGCGTGACCCGGACAGTCAACGTGTGCATAGTGACGATTTGCTGTTTCATACTCGATGTGTGAAGAGTTGATGGTAATACCACGCTCTTTCTCCTCTGGAGCATTGTCGATCTGATCGAAAGACTTGACTTCGTCAGCTTTTGTAAAACCTTTCTCAACGAGCACCTTGGAAATGGCAGCTGTCAAGGTAGTTTTACCGTGGTCAACGTGGCCAATTGTACCAATGTTGACATGCGGCTTGGTTCTTACGAATGTTTCTTTTGCCATAATATTATGTTTTTAATATGTTATTGCTATGAATAAACACGTATAGAGCCGGTGATGGGAATTGAACTCATGACCTCATCCTTACCAAGGATGCGCTCTACCCCTGAGCTACACCGGCGACACTTTTCGAAAAATTTGAGCGGAAAACGAGGTTCGAACTCGCGACCCTCAGCTTGGAAGGCTGATGCTCTACCAACTGAGCTACTTCCGCAAGTGTGAGTGGGAGAAGATGGATTCGAACCACCGAAGACATAAGTCAGCAGATTTACAGTCTGCCCCATTTGGCCACTCTGGTATTCTCCCAATATTTCACCGGAAAAGGCCGTTTCCGGAACTTGAGCCGATAGAGGGATTTGAACCCACGACCCCGAGATTACAAATCACGTGCTCTGGCCAACTGAGCTATATCGGCAATATTTTGTGTCTTACGTTTCGTAAGGGATTGCAAAGATAGGTAATAAATCTTATTCTGCAAACATTTTTTAATTTTTTTCGACGTTTTCTATCATTTTTACTGCTTTCCCGGCTATGCCTTCCGCATCCAAACCGCACGCAGCACGCTGTGAGGCCTGTTTGTCCTGTCCGATGAACTCATCCGGGATACCGAGCCCCTGAACAGGCATTACAATTCCTTCAGACGCCAGGTATTCTGCTACGGCACCGAAGAGCCCGCCTTTGATACAGCCTTCCTCCACAGTAAGTATCATTCCTTTTGAAGCCGCCTCCCTTACCAACTCCTCGTCCAGCGGCTTTATATACCTTATATTATATACGGCAGGCGTAACTCCTGTCCGTTCAGCCACCAATGCGGCAGCTTCCATTGCCCTGTTCGCCTCCGGCCCTGCAGCGATTATCGACAGGATCTTTCCGTCCTGGAGTTTCTCGCCTTTCCCGGGTTCAAGAACATTGACCTCGGCATTTTTCCAGTCCACCCCTTCGCCGCAGCCGCGAGGATACCTTATTATGAAAGGACCCGTCTTGGTGCTTGCCGCCGTGTACATGAGGTTCTTGAGTTCAGTCTCATTCCGGGGAGCGGAAATTATCACGTCCGGAATCGAACGGTAAGCTGCCATGTCATAGCATCCGTGATGTGTGGCGCCGTCCTCTCCGACCAGCCCGGCCCTGTCGAAACACAGGACTACAGGCAGATGCTGAAGCGCCACGTCATGGATTATCTCGTCGTACGCCCTCTGCGAAAATGATGAATAGATATTGCAGAACGGCTTCATTCCTCCTGCAGCAAGACCTGCGGAGAATGTAACGGCATGTTCCTCTTCAATGCCGACATCGAAAAACTGCCCCGGAAGTTCCTTGGCCAGCAGATTCATACCGCAACCTGAAGCCATCGCAGGAGTGATTCCGACAATCCTGCCGTCCTTCCGCGCCAGGTCCAGAAGCACCTGACCGAAAACGTCCTGATAACGGTCAGGCCTGCCTTCTGACGAAGGACGTTCGCCCGTAACCGGATCGAACTTGCCCGGAGCATGCCAGACAGTAGGATTCTGTTCAGCCGGAGCAAAGCCTTTTCCCTTGCGGGTTATGGTGTGCAGCAGCCTCGGTCCCTTGAGATCCTTGAGCCTTTTCAATGCATCGATAACAGCGCACATATCATTGCCGTCCACAGGACCGAAATACCTGAGTCCGAGAGATTCGAAGAACGCACCTCCGAAATCATCCACGAGCGAAGACTTGGTAGAACGCACCAGGTTCTGCATCTTGTCACGAAGCCAGCCCTCCCCCATCGTATTCCAGATTCCTGCCTTGATCTTGTTATAGGTCGGGTCCGTGGTAAGTCTCAGCAGATGATTGTGAATTCCTCCGAGATTCTTGTCAATGCTGCAGTTGTTGTCATTGAGTATTATGAGGATGTCGCTCTTGCTGGCCCCAACATTGTTCAGACCTTCCAGGGCGAGGCCTCCAGTAAGGGCTCCGTCACCTATCAGAGCGACCACTTTCTCGTCAATGCCCTGCATTTTCGCTGCCACAGACAGTCCGAGAGCCGCTGATATGGAGGTGGAAGAATGCCCGACACCGAATGCGTCATATTCGCTTTCTTCCCTTTTAGGAAAACCGCTGAGTCCGCCTTTCATCCTGTTTTTGAGGAATGCCTCCCGCCGGCCTGTCAATATCTTGTGTGCATAGGCCTGATGCCCCACATCGAATACGATCTTGTCAGCAGGGGTGTTGAATACATAATGAAGTCCGACAATGAGCTCCACAGCACCCAGACTCGAGCCGAGATGCCCCGGATTCGTCGCACAACAGTTTATGATGTATTGACGGATTTCGGCGCACAACTGTTCGAGCTGAGCATTGTCAAACTTTCTTATATCTTCCGGTCCATTGATATTTTCAAGCATAGCAAATCTGTTTCCGTTTCGAAATTGCTGCAAGTTACAAACATTTCCCGACATTTCATCTTCCAATAATTTTGAGGTTTATGATTTATTGAATAACTTGCGAGCCTGTTTTTCGCAGCCCGCGTGCAGCAGGCCAATGATGAATACAAATAGTTTATAAATATGTCTAAAGCGCAAAAATTAATGAATGACAGTGCGGTAGCCCGCTGGTCAGTTCTCGTGCTAATCGCACTGATGATGTTCTTCGGCTACATGTTCGTGGATGTAATGTCGCCTCTCAAGTCTCTCGTGGAAGAGAAACTCAAATGGGACAGCACCGTATTCGGAACATATGCAGCTTCAGAGTTCTTCCTGAACGTGTTCTGCTTCTTCCTGATTTTCGCAGGAATCATCCTGGACAAGATGGGTGTCCGCTTCACAGGACTGCTTTCAGCCTCTCTGATGGTAGGCGGCGCCGTCGTAAAATATATAGGTATCAGCGACTGGTTCCAGGCTACAGCTTTCTGCGGCTGGCTTGACAGCTGGTGGGTAGCCCTTCCCGGAAGCGCAAAGATGGCCTGCCTCGGATTCATGATTTTCGGATGCGGCTGTGAAATGGCCGGAACTACAGTATCCAAGGCTATCGCCAAGTGGTTCAAAGGCAAGGAGATGGCATTGGCAATGGGACTTGAGATGGCCATCGCCCGTCTCGGCGTATTTGCAGTGATGTGGATTTCTCCTATGATCGCTTCCAAGTTCAACGGCTCCGTGGTCGCTCCTGTAGGATTCTGCACAGCACTCCTCTGCGTAGGACTCCTTTTCTTCCTTACATTTACATTTATGGACCGCAAGTTCGACAGCCAGCTTGTCGAAGCAGGTCTCATGACAGCCGAGAAATCACCGGAAGACGAGTTCCACCTCAGCGACCTCGGCAAGATCTTCAGCAGCAAGATGTTCTGGATTGTCGCCCTGCTCTGCGTACTCTATTACAGCGCAATCTTCCCATTCCAGAGATATGCACCTAACTACCTCGAGATCACCCTCGGAGTATCCGCTGAAACCGCTTCACGCCTGTTCAGCTGCTTCCCGATTCTCGCAATGGTACTTACTCCGTTCCTCGGAGCTTTCCTCGACTTCAAGGGCAAGGGCGCGTCAATGCTGATGTTGGGTGCCATCATTATGATTGTCTGCCACCTCAGCTTCGCATTCCTTCTGCCGGCATTCCCGAGCAAGGCATTGGCACTTGTACTGATCGTAACTCTCGGAGTATCATTCTCATTGGTCCCTGCCGCTCTCTGGCCGTCAGTTCCGAAGATCATCGACGAGAAGATTCTCGGTTCAGCATACTGTCTGATTTTCTGGGTACAGAACATCGGACTCTGCCTGGTTCCGCTTCTCATCGGCGCTACGCTTCAGGCAACCGGAGGATATATGGTTCCTATGATCATCTTCTCCACATTCGGAGTGCTCGCCTTCATACTGTCATTCATGCTCAAGTTCGAGGACAGGAAGAAGGGATACGGTCTGGAGCTTCCTAACGTCAAGGAATAGTCCCGATGGCTACAGATACAGCAAAGATCCGCAACATCACACGTTGGCTGGCACTCGCCTGCCTGGTGGTTCCGATGTTCGGATCTTACTTTTTCGATGATATGTTCTCATCCCTGTCACAGCTTTTCCGCTCACCGGAACTGCTGGAACTGGGATGGGATTCTGCCGACTACGGCTTCTACGCAGGCGGTTACTCATTCCTCTGCGTATGGGGAGGCCTGATTGTCTGCGGTATGCTTCTGGACAAATGGGGTGTCAGGATAACCGGCTCCATCTTTGTAGGGCTCATGGCAGCCGGCGCCGCTATCGTGACTTTCGCGATAACGTCAGGGATGGCGCCGTCATCTTCATTGCTCACGGCATATGCCGGATGCATGATATTCGGTCTCGGCAGCGAAATCGCAGGCGTGGCAGTGACACGGTCCATCGCCAAATGGTTCAAGGGCAGGAATATGGCTCTCGCAATGGGACTGCAGCTGGCAATCGCCCGACTCGGTACTGCACTGGCATTGATACTTTCTCCGCTTCTTGTTACGGCTAAACCGGCCGGAGAAGCCTACACATTGGCAGAAACCGCCCGTCCCGCATTCGCCGGACTGGTTATCCTGATGGTGGGGTGCATCGTCTGGGCGATTTTCGTGGCAATGGATGCGAGATTCGATTCAGTGACGGGCGAGACTGACAGGAAAGAGACTTCAGAAGAAGACAAGTTCAAGTTTAGCGACATATTCAAGGTGCTGGGCAACAAGTACTTCATAATGTCGGCGCTGCTCTGCGTGTTCTTCTACTGCAGCATCATTTCATTCAAGAAATTCGCGACCTCCATATTGATCCCGAGATTCGACCTGCCGGTGGACAGCGCAAGCCTGATGGTGTCAATGATCCCGTTCTTCACGGTAATCTTCGCACCGCTTTTCGGACTGCTGGTGGACAAGGTAGGCAAGGGAACCAGATGGATGATAACGGGTTCCGTCCTGGTCCTCGTTTCCCATCTGATGATAGCATTTGCGCCTCAGGGCGTTCAGGCTTACGGATATGTGGCTATCGCAATGTTGGGTGTCGGCTACTCTCTCGTTCCTGCCGCCCTCTGGCCGACCATACCGAAGATCATTCCAGAAAAGAATCTCGGCACTGCATATTCTCTGATCTACTGGATTCAGAATATGGGCATGCTGCTTGTTCCGATTGCAGTCGGCTTCATCTTCAGAAATGAGGTGACAATGCCGGGGAACGCCGCCCAGGAACAGAGCGCGGCACTGCATGCTGAACTGATTTTCATCACGCTCAGCATTCTCGCCATCCTGATTTCAGTGCTGTATGCAAGGTCTTCGGACAAGGCTCCCGAATTAGGCATTGACAAGGCGATAAAATAGTGTGCGGATGGGTTGGCGCTTGCTTATTTCCCGTCCGGAAGGCGGAAGCCTGTGACTTTCATCACACGATCCGGTGTTTCAGGGGTTCCAGTCATTGGGGCCCCTTTGTCCATTGACCTGATTTCCAGCATCTCGGCCGGCGAAAGTTCGAAATCGAAAACATCTGCATTGGCCTTGATCCTTTCGCGGTGGACGCTCTTCGGGATGATGATGACTCCGCATTGGAGCTGGTAGCGGAGGGCGACCTGGCGGGTGGACTTCCCGTGGCGGGCAGCTATCTCCAACAGCCGTGGCGACTGGAAAAGTTCGTCAATACGGCCCTGTCCGAACGGCATGTAGCCTTCGTGCGCCACTCCGAGACGCTCCAGCCACTCGTGCTCTTCCAAGCGCTGAGCATAGAGGTTCGTCTCGATCTGATTCACTGCCGGAGCTATTTCATTGAAGTTCATCAGGTCAATGAGCCTGTCGGTATTGAAGTTGGAGACTCCGATGGCACGGACCAGCCCCTCGCGGTTCATCGCTTCGAGATCGCGCCATGCGGCATAGATGTCGCCATAGGGCCAATGCAGCAGGACAAGGTCAATGTAGTCTGTGCGGAGTTTCTTCATTGACTCCATCAATGATGCCCTCGCATCGGAAAACCGTGTCGGCCATACTTTGGTGGTGATGAATATATCTTCACGCGGGACGTCAGAGGAGGCAACCGCCTGACCGACGAATTCCTCATTATCATAGAACTGAGCCGTATCTATCATCCTGTAGCCGAGTTCGAGCGCATCCCTTACGCTCGTCAGGCATTCGCTCGGATCGGTGGTCTTGTAAGTTCCCAATCCGAGAACTGGCATCTCCACGCCATTATTAAGTGTAACCGTTTTCATATTTATTTGTCTGATTTTTTGATAATACTCCCGGACACAAAAATAATAAAAAACTCAGATAGTAGGCATCATGCATAAGCGAGGTTCACACGAGCCCTCGGGGGCGGTACGCCCTTTCAGGGCTATCCTTCCCACCGCGAAGCGGCGGGCCCCTTCCGCTCACGAAGCCGCGGACGGCTACGCCGCCCCGAGGGCTCATGCGAACCCTGCAATGCATACTGACGCATATCAAGGATTTTTTGAAGGTTACTAAGGTGGTATAGAATATTTTTTTGCGATTTTATGAAAAAAAATTTGCGGATATTTCAAATTATCGTACATTTATGCGGATATAGAAACCCGAATAAATACTGGAAATAAAGAACAAACAATAAGATAAGAGGTATGAAAATGAAACGCATCTTAGCATTACTCTGTGCAGCTGCAACATTGACATTGAGCTGCAAAAAATCTTCTTCCGAACCTGCTCCGGGCCCGGAAAGCAAAGATTTCACTATCGAACAGACGGACCTCACACAGGGTTCCTTCGGCGTTCGCATCACACCTAAGGACAATGAAGGCACTTACTACTTCAACGTCATCTCCAAAGAGGATTTCGCCAAATTGTACAGCAGCGACTCCGACAAACTTACAGCAGCCTACAAGGCATGGTTCGAGCAGATCGCCACGGCAAACGGACTGGCATTGCAGGACATTCTCAAAGAAGCACTTTTAAGCGGAATGCAGAATAAGCCATATACTGCACTCGTACCGAACACTGAATATGTATTCTTCGTATATGGCCTCGACCTCGACGGAAACGCCACCACCCCGGTGAGCTACTATGAGTTCAAGACACTTGAGCCAAAGCTGGATGAGACGGTGACATTCAACATCACACCGACCGAGATAAAGTCCACCTACTTCGTATTCGATATCGAGCCGAGCAACCCTGACATTTTCTATTTCTTCGACATTATGCCGGCTTATGAGTATGAAGACCAGTGCGCAAATGACCCGGCCAACATTCCAAGTTTCGTAAAAACATTCATAACATCTCTCAAGACTGAAAACGACACGTTCAAGGCGATGAGCTGGGCAGAATTTGTCACATACCTTACAAAAAGAGGCAAATACACATACGACACCCAGACATCAGAAGCAAACAACAGTCTTCTTCCTGAGTACGACTATTATGTGTATGCTATCGGCATCGCCAATGACGGTTCATTCTCGACAAATCCTACAGTAGTAAAAGTCACTACAGCGGAAACACCGCGCAACGAATATACCGTAACCAATTCCGCCATCAGCGACATCACATACGAGTTCAACATTCTCGCGGCATATAGCGAAGCATTCGCCGTGATGATGGAAAGAGCCATCTACTTCGAGGGAGAAACCGATGAGCAGATGGTGGCAGACCTGGTAGCCGCAAATAAAGGCGACATTTCCGCATATCTTTTTGCAGACAGGGCAAAAGGCTCGTTTACGGACCTGATTCCTGATGAAGATTACTATGTATTCATCTTCGCATGCAACACGAACGGCACTCCTAAGACAGGAGAGAAGGCCAATATCGTAAAAATCCCTATCAGGACCAAGACAGCAAGTCCGACAAATGCAACCTATACGATCAAAGTATCCAACATCTCCAAGACTACAGCCAGAGTCAATGTTTCAGGAGACGACAAGGCTACCGGACAGACATTCCTTCTCAACTATGTCACAAAAGCAGAGTTTGATGCAGGTGTGGCAGCTTCAAGCGAGAAAGAATTCCTGCAGAAGCACATGGACGCAAAGATTGATGCCAGCCTCAAGGAATGGAATGAAAGCCATGCAAAACTCGACAGGAAAGAATTCCTTTCCAGACTTCTCCCAGGAGAATCAGTGTTTGGAACAGGAACATACGTGGATTGGGAAGGACTTACTGCCGGCACGGAATACTATGCTTATGTGATCGGCATCAAGGCTGACGGCACTTACACGACTGAGCCATTCAAGACCTCATTCAAGACCATCGAGGAGAAGAAGAGCAAGGTATCAGTATCAACTGCTATGGGAGCATGGATGCTTGATGAAAACGCTCCTAGTTGGATGCTTGAGATGTACACCACTGATAAGACAAACTATAATCTCAGTTTCGATGCTGTGCCATATGCTTCAGCCGGAAAACTATATGTGAAAACTTTCACAGGCACAGACGAGTGGGCTGGAAAGAGTTCAGAGGAACTGGTAACATTACTGTTGAAGGAGACTCCTACATTGGCACAAAAAGATTATTACGGATATATTACATGCCAATATAGATACAATCCGTCTGTTACTCGCGGAGAGATGTTCTACGCATATGCTATCGCATACGACACGGATAACATCCCTTCAGATATTCTGAAAGTAAGCCACTTGTCAAAAGAAGAAGGCTCATTGAACACAGGAATGTCAAAAGACGTAAAAATCGACAAGACTGAAATTATAGCTGTTGCACGATAATGAAAAACTTCAGCAAATTCATAACATTGACACTTGCGGCAGTTGCCCTTCTGGGCGGCTGCGGCAAGAGCAATGATCCAGACACGCCGCAGAAGCCGGACGAGCCGGATCAGCCATCAGCACCAGTTTATAAGGTAGGTGACTACTATGAACAGGGCTTTGTAAAGGGCATTGTCATAAGCGTGGACGAAAAAGGCGAGCACGGAATGGTGGTTTCGCTTAATGAGACGGAAGCCGTATGGTCCTACAGCTACGAGGAGGCTATGGGTTCCCAGCCCGGGACCGGAAAATACAACACTGAATGTATCTATAAGATGAAGGACTGGAGAAACCAGTATCCGGCATTCGACTGGTGCAGCAGAAAAAATGTAGGTTCGCTCAAGGACTGGTTCATACCTTCAATGAATGAACTTGCCCATCTCTACAAGGCATATACCGGTCACGAAGCCAATGACACTGAGCAGGGTACCGGTTCCATCAAGTCCAAGGCTGATGACTCATCAAGCAAGGCCTGGTTCAACAAATGCCTGACCGACAAGAAAGGAACGGCATTGACAGACGGCATATACTGGTCTTCAAATGAGACCGGTCCGGGCATCGTATATGCTTTCGACATGCAGTCGGGAACTTCCGTAACAAACCCGGACAAACTGGACAAAAAACAAAAACATCTCGTTAGGGCATTTGCCGAATTTTAATTTTTCAGAAATAATGAAACATAAAATATTCTCAATATTGTTATCCGTTATGGCCATTGCAGGCTGCACAAAAAGCAACGAAGAGCAGGGCGGAAATAACGGAGCGCTTGCAGCACCTGATGTTCAGATAATTGCAGAAGCCACTTCGCTGACAGCAATGTGGAATCCTGTCAATGGAGCAGACGGTTACAGAATCGAAATCACATACCTCGCTGACGGTATCAATGCCGATGTAGTGAAGGAGAACATCAAAGAGACAAACTATATCGCAAAGGGTCTGCACCCTGGCAGGACATACACAGTCAGAATCGCTGCCACAAAGGACGGCAAGGCATCGTCAAACTGGTTCTACAAGGACGTGACCACTGACAGCAAGGCCATCACATTCGAGATTACCCCTTACGAATGTTACGACAAGGAAGGCGGTTATCTGTATTACAGCGCATTTGTAAAACCGAGCGATGACGGCATTTACTACTGGGTAGGTGCTGTGGCATACAGCTCAAAGGGTGATGCGAAATCCTGGATTGAGACAGATATCCAGAACCATATCGACAAAGGCGAGACATGGGAATCACTTGTAAAGGACAAGTATATCATCCAAGGAAAGAGCCAGTGCGGTTTCGAATTCGACGGAGCTGATGACATGATGTTCACTGCTGCAGCCGTAGAGAAGACCAAGAAAGGCATTGAGATCATCTCAGACGTTTCCATGAGTTATCCTTTCTATGCTATAAACCACGGTGCATCCAAATCTCACCCTGCCACATTTGATGACTTTGTAGGAGAATGGGTCTGCATGCCGAACGGACAATATTCAAGAAAGGAAGACAACACATTGGAAGTGGTGGAAAGCAAGCCGTTCAATGTGACGATAGCCAAATCTGGCAGCAATACATTGACAATTACCGGCTGGGGCGGTGACAGGAACAGATTCAGTTCAAGCCCTATCACCATCGACTACAAGAACGCGACCGACGAAATCGACGAGCATTTCACGATTACTCTTCCTCAAACCATCAAGACCGAGGGCGAGACAGAATGGGCATATACTTCCTGGTTCGTATTGTCATCAATGAAAGACGGTGTTACTACGAGTCTCTATCAGCCATACGACAAAGAGTATGCAGTGACAGTAATGCCATCATGGAAAGTAGGCTTCCACGGTTATATCGGGAACAAGAACAAGACTGTCATAAAGATTGAAGGTGAAAAATATACAGGAAGCGATCTCGGAGCAGAAATGACAGGCTTATGGCCTTGCGGAATGAATGCAGAGGGCAAGTTCTCCAAATTCCTGAACGGCTCTGAAAAACGTAATGATGATCCTATCTCCATGTACTATCTGGCAAGAAAGGATTTCGCAGAAGGAAAGATTTTCCAGGCACCGGATGTAAGCGATGAGATCGTCTCCAGCGCATCAGTAAAATCTACGGGAGCTAAGGCATTGACATACAAGCGTGTAAATCAGTAGCAGACGCCTCTGTCAGGACATTGGCGACAGAGAACTGCACAACAGATATGAAAGAAGGTGACCGGAACTTCGGCCACCTTCTTTTGTTGTGCAGTCAATGCTGTTATCCGCAATAGAAATACTTGTCCACGAGAGCCTTGACCTTGTCCGGATCCTTCTGAGCATCGGCAAGCAGACCCTTGTCACCGAAAGAGCGCAAGGACCTGATAATACCGTCTATCATGCGAGGAGAGAAGACATTGTCCTGCTCAAACACGCTGCGCACCTGCTCGAGAGCATCGGCAGATTCACTGCAGCAGCCCGGCAATTCAGCAAAATCCTTGGACCCCTTGGTATGGATATTCAATCCCGCATAAGTGCGGCCAGTAAGTTCAAGAGCCTCTTTCACAGGCATTTCCAAGCCATATCGGCAAGCGGTGCAGAGACCTGCCATGAGCTGATATATGTCCGCAGAACTGTCAGGAGAACGCATCTCTACAGTCTGCTTGGCTGAGGCGTCTGAGACCTCGTAACCGTCAGAATACTTGCAGTGGTTCTCCACCGGATTCGCATCCGCGCACATGTCATTGGCTGTGGACCAGCCCAATGGGACACGCACTAGTGCAGAACGGTTGCAGTCACCCCAGCAGATATTGGTCGGGGCCTCCTGATGAGGAACCAGACGGAAATATGAAGTAGGATTCTTGTTGCCGAACGCGGTTATAGCAGGAGCGAGCGTCATCATTCCGGCGATGGCTCTGTGCGCGATATCTGAAAGCTTGCCGCTTTCGGTCATGCAGCTCTTGCCGTCCTTCATGATTCTCATATGGATATGCATACCTGAACCGGCCTCGCCTACGATGATTTTCGGAGCGAAAGTGACATCCAGGCCATATTCCCATGCAAGAGTGCGGATTACCCATTTGGCAAGAAGAATCTGGTCCGCAGCGGTCTCGATAGGAACAGGAAGAAATTCGATTTCATTCTGCTCATAGGTTTTCCCGTCTCTGGTGAAATTGCCGACCTCGCTGTGGCCATACTTGATCTGTCCCCCGGCCTGAGCGATACGGGCCATGCATTCCGTCCTGAACTCATTGAGCTTTGCAAACGGAGCCGACTCGTGATAGCCTTTCTGGTCAGTTCCCGGGAAAAGTTCATCCTCGTCAGCAATCACATAATACTCGAGCTCGCCCATGGCGTCGAACGTCATGCCGGTAGCCTTGGTGAACTGCCTTGACGACTTCAGCACAGTAAGGTACGGGTCGCACTCGAAAGGTCTGCCGTCCTTGTCATAGAAGCTGCAGAGCATGTCCAGAGTAGGAATTTCGGCGAAAGGATCCACAAATGCCGTCCTGAAACGCGGAATCACGTACAGGTCGCTGCTGCCCGCCTCCACAAATGAAGGGAACAGGCTGGATCCGTCCACTCTCTCACCCTGACTTAGAATCGTCTCGAGATATTCGAGACTATTGATGATGAAGTTCAATGTCTTTACTCTTCCGTCCTCTGCAGGATACATGAAATTCACCATTTTGATACCGTAAGAACGGATAAACTCCACGATATCAGCCTTGGTAAAGGACTCCGGCGACTTTCTCAGATATGTCGCTACAATGTTTGGAGACAGCTCCATCTTTTTATCTGCCATATTGTTATCAATTTAGTGTTATTACTTCGCATTTTTCTTCCAATCAGTAAAATTGCTGATAATTTGTCGGAAAAACAGTATGGCAAACTTAAGAATTTAAGTCCACAATAAAAAGCAATTCTCAAGAATTGGTAAAAATAGTTCCATACAGATGATGGAGCGGCTCCGGATTACCTGAGGAAAGGAGCTTCACGTGAGGCGAAGACGGGACAGCAGAGGCATTTCGGGCCAATGCAGAAGACGCCTCCCCGGCACTGAGCATCCCGTCCCTTTCCAGGACATGCACCAGCTGACGCGCGACGGCAGGAGCCGGGTCAATGAATCTGATATCCGGCCCGGCAACTTTCTGAAGGACAGGGAGAAGAAACGGATAATGCGTACAGCCCAGGACAATGATATCCGCCCCTGCGGACAGCAGTGGACCGAGGCTTGCCTTCACCACGTCTTCCGCTTCGCTACCGGACAGTCTGCCCTCTTCCACGAGTTCCACGAAGCCCCGTCCGACATGTTCGAAGACATTGACCTGGTCATCTACACTTTCCTTGGTCTTGAGATATTTGGAGCCTTTGAGCGTGCCGGCTGTGGCAAGAACTCCGACTACGCCGGTGCGGGTGCCGAGCGCGGCAGGTTTGACCGCCGGTTCCATTCCGATAAAGCAGATATGGTCATGCCGGCCTCCAGTCAGTTCCTGAACCCTGTCGCGCACCTCCTGCGAAGAAGCATCAGAATACTCAGCTCGAAGCACGGAAATTGCCGCAGCAGTAGCTGTATTGCATGCCACGACAATAACGTCCGCACCTTCTTTCAGCAACCGCTCCGTTATCGCACGCGCACGGTCCTGAATGTACTCCGGTGACTTCTCCCCATAGGGACAATGCGCATTGTCAGAGTAATATACATATTCTGCTTCAGGAAGAAGACGGGTTATCTCCTTGAGGACTGACAACCCGCCTTCACCGGAATCGAAGACTCCTATCTTAATCATAATGAGAATGTTGACTACTAATAACCGTAGTTGTTGTAAGTTCTGGACATCTGTCCGTACATCTGACCGAGAACTTCGAGATAAGGCACGCCGCCGACAAGAGTCAGTCTATAGACAGTGTCATCCACCCTGTAATACTGAACTCCGTTAAGAGTGATTATATCATAATCTTCCGGAAGGCTCTGGACCAATGCTCCTGCAGGAGGAACTATGGTCTGGTACTGTCCGTTGCCGTTTACAATGTAGAAGATACCGTCCTGGTAGAAGTAATTGCGGTCAGCGAAAGCATAGCTCTGGACCAGGCCTAAGCGGCTTGCTATCTCATAGGAAGAAAGCGCCGCTGTCGGATTCATGGCAATGGCATTGTTCTGAGCCAGGATTGTCGCATTGTTCTGGGCGATGATACGGTTCTGCTGGTCAATGTACCTGTTGTTCGCATCTATCGCGCTGTATGTGCGGTAAACATTGTTATAATAAGCGAAGTTCACTGCCGCGAATGTCATATCGGCGACAGCTGCAGTAATCGTGACACCGAACGGCGGACGGCAAACGATGTAATGTCCGTGGTAAGGTCTGTAATACACATCGTTATAGATGTAGTAGTCCACGCCGAAATATCTCGCCACCCTGTATCTCGGAGGCAGGACCTCAACTCTGAAACCGAAGCAATGAGGGTGATGATGGTCGTAGAAATGCCCCGGACGGTCGTAAGGCATGAATCCGCGGTCACGTGGCGGGATACGCTCCACATTGTGGTTGTTGATCCTGAAGTCATCAGCATTGTTCATTCTCGAACCTGGACGTCCGCCTGAAACTCTGGTATTGGAGCCGGACTGTGAACGCATCTGGCTTGTAACTGTGCCGAGACCGCCTTTGGTAACATTGGTATTGCTCCTTACTGAGCTCGAAGAAGAGGAACGCACCTGCGAACTCTGCCCGGAAGATGAGCTGGAGCCACGTACCTGTGAGGAGCTGCCGGACTGACGCACCTGTGAGGATGAGCTGGAACGGCGCACCTGGCTGTCTGATGAGCTTTGTCTGTTTATCTGATTTGAGACATCCACCTGATTTACGTCTTTTACTATATAAGTATCGGACTCAGAGCCACGCACCTGAGTGGAATTTCCGGACTGGCGCACCTGTGAGGATGAGCTTGAACGGTTGTTCGAGCCGCGGACCTGAGAAGAGGAGCTTGAACCGGATGTCCTTGTGCCGGTAGAACGGGACTGTGATGAGGAGCTGGCGCCACGGACCTGAGATGAGGATCTCGAACCACGGACTTGTGAGGAGGAGCTTGAACCACGGACCTGTGACGAGGTACCGGAGCTACGTGTCTGTGAAGAACTTCCTGAACTTCTTACCTGAGAAGAAGTGCCCGTGCTGCGGGTCTGGGATGAGCTCGAACGGGACTGGTAAGAACTGCCGGAGCTGCGTGTCTGCGAACTTGAAGAACGCACCTGTGATGAAGAACATAAAGAGCGCGTCTGAGAGCCGGTCGAGCGGGTCTGTGATGATGAAGACCTGGTCTGCGAACCGGTAGAACGGGACTGTGAACCCGTAGAACGAGTCTGTGATGAAGAACTGCCTGAAGTATTGCGCTGCTGAGTAGTAGTCGTAGAACGTCTTGTCTGCGCAAGAGTGTCATCTGTCACCGCGAACAGGGAAAAAGCGGCAAGTGATGCCAATGCGATGTTAGTTAATTTTCTCATAACGTATCAGTGTTTTGGGTGCGGCAGAAAACCGCAACCGTGGTTATTTATAGAGGTAGTACCTCTTGGAAAGAGTCTTGAAATCCTTTACATCCTTGTTCCAGTAGTCTATGATATCTGCGACCTCAAGTCTCTCTGAAAAAGTCTTTCTTACATAATCCGTACCACAAACCTTGTCGAACATTCCGGTCCTCGACTTGGAAATCACGAATGGATTGTGCTCGGGATAAAGCCTGTTGACCGCCTGCATGACATAGAATTGGGTCAATGTTATCTGCGCCTTCGCATAGTCGGTATAGTGGAACTGGACACCGTGCACCAGCTTTCCCTGAGAACTTCCGGCAATCGGTTTGTAATGAATCGTACGGAAAGCCACGCCTGGAAGGGCATAACTGTCGAGTTCGGCTTTAAGTTTCTCAGCATCAATCCATTCGGCGGCAAAAGTCTCGAACGGAAGAGTGTAACCGATGCCGATATTGAGATAGCCGTTGAACTCGCCGGCAATACCGGAAGACGGATAGTTTATGGCAGACTGCGGATACGGTATGTTCGGCGAAGGGAGCACCCACGGCAGACCGGTTTCGACATAAGTCATATTGCGCCGCCATCCGTCCATAGGGATGACACTGAGCTTGCATTTGAGCGGACTTTCATATCCGCGCTCGCCACGGCAGAGACCTTCTTCATTGATCATGATGGCAAGTTCCCCGACCGTCAGGCCATAGATGTACGGGATGCTGAATTCACTGACAAAGGAATAGAAGCCGGCCTCGACATTGCACCCCTCGACTTTCTCTCCGCCGAGCGGATTCGGCCTGTCCAGCACCATCACCTCGATTCCCTTCATGGCGCAGGCCCTCATCATCAAGCCCAATGTGCTTATGAATGTATAAGAGCGGGTTCCGACATCCTGGATATCATACACTACCACATCCAGTCCGTCGAGCATTTCCTGGGACGGCATCCTTGTCTTGCCGTACACGGAATAGACCTTGACACCGGTCTTGGGGTCCACTGTATCAGCGACTTTGTCACCTGCATAGGCATCACCGCGCACACCATGTTCCGGAGCGAAAAGTGTCACCAGTTCCACGCCAGGCGCCTCGTTTAGGATGTCGATGGTGGAGCGCAGGTTTCTGTCAATGCCGCTCGGATTGGTAACCAGGCCCACACGTTTCCCCACGAGCCCGGCAAATCCACGTTCCTCAAGAACCTCGATTCCTGTCCGAACTACCGTCTTACGTGCCGCAAAAGAGGAGAACACAGGCAGAATAAGCAGCAATGCGCTGATTACCAATACATTGGTCTTTTTCATAAGCATCAGTCGTTAATGGTTCCTATTTTTCCTACAAAGAGAATTTCATCGGCCTCCGAATTGAAAATGGAGAATATGAACGGTCTGTCCACAGTCATCCTGAACGGTATCGGCTCCGGACATACAGAAGTAAGTCTGACACCGATGGAGGTGACTGCGGCAGCTTCCGCACCCTCTTCATTGATCTCGACAAAACATTTCTGCTTCACTTCGTCCACGGCTACCGACGACTCTGTCATATTGCCGAACTCCGCCGCAGGGGTGAAGGCGCGATTCACGCCAAGAGACTGGAGCACGCTGTTGAGTATCAATGTATTATCTATCTTGAACTTCGGCATTGACAATGCCACCTCGCGGTATTCGGCACCGGCGACAGCCTTTGAGAACATCTCTGAGCTTACGGAAGAGACAAGTTTCTGGATATCAGCGCCTTCGTCCGGCAGACAGATCATCATCTGCCATGCGCCGCCTTTATATGGCAATATCACGAAGCGTCCGCCTTCATATTCCGCGCAGCTGAACTGTCTCTTTATGCGCATGAAGTCCCCTTCCTGATCGCCTGAAGGGCTGTGGAAGGTATCTTTTATCGTGCTGTTCTTGTCGAACTGATATTCCCACGGAGCCTTGAAATACAGGGCATTGAGTATGAACATCACCATTTCCGGAGAAATTTCATCGATGATTTCAGGTATTCTCCTGTTGGTCTTGTCCGAGCACCATCTGTTGATTTCCTTGACAGTGGCCGGACTGCTGAAATCCCTCGAATTTATCTCGGCCGAATATGAGCCGGTCAATAATGACTTGTAAGCAGGAAGCACGCTGAAACCGTCACGGAGCCAGATGGAATTGGCACTCGAAAGCTGACAGGACTTGTCACCTTTGAGTTTGTCGCCTGCAAAAGATGCGTGGTTCAATGCCGATGTCAGCTCTTCCTTAGTCTGTCCCGAGGCGCCTTCGGCAAGCATTGACAATGCCATTCCCGCACTGTACGGAGAGACTACGACATTGGCAGAGAGGCTCTTGCCGGAAAGAGAGGCATTGAACAGAGACAGGGCGAAAGCCACTTTTCCGGTCTCGGCGGAGGCAGCGGACTTCACTGCGGTCACGCTTTCAACCGGTGCGACATCCGACTTGTTATCTGAAACTGTTTTTCTCTGTGCTCCACAGGATACTGCTGCAAGAGCTGCGAGTGCAAGTGCAATTTTCTTCATAACTAACTGTTTTTCGACACTTTACCATATTCGGGGTCCACCTTGATGAGCTTGGTCACCGCCACGGTTCCGAGGCAGCAGACAATCACCATCCAGAAGAACATCTCATAGCCCATCCATTCCTGGAGGTAGCCTGCAAATGCACCAGGTATCATCATGCTGAGAGCCATGAACGCGGTACAGATAGCATAATGGGATGTCTTGAACTCCCCTTCCGAGAAGTACATCATGAACAACATATATGCCGTGAAGCCGAAGCCGTAACCGAACTGCTCTATGGCCACGCAGATGCTGATGATTATGATGTTGTGAGGCATTGCCATACTCAAATATACGAAAGTCAGGCAAGGAAGTGTCATGCAGGCGGCCATCGGCCACAATGATTTCTTCAGTCCCCATCTGGACGCTGCCATACCGCCGATGATGCCGCCGACTGTGAGAGCGGCCACGCCGATGGTTCCATACACGATTCCGACCGTCGATGTGGACAATGCCAGGCCGCCGTTTTCAGCTGAGGAAAGCAGGAACGGATTCACCATCTTGAGCAGGAACGCCTCGGGCAGACGGTACAGAAGCATGAACACTATCGCTATCCAGACGCCAGGCTTCTTGAAGAATGACACGAACGCCTGGGCAAAACCGCCTGCAAATGAGCCGGTTGCCTCCACAGCCGCCTTGTCGCTCGACGGAGAAGGGATGGTGAAGGTATGGTACAATGTAATAAGCGTGAACATCACTGCGGTCACTGCCATCGTTATCATCCACGCTGTCGGGATGTTGCCTGTACGCTCTTCCAGAATGCCTGCAATCACGACCAGCACTCCCTGTCCGAAAATGGAGGAGAGTCTGTAGAACGTGCTCCTGATACCCACGAAGAACGACTGCTGTCCATGGTCGAGGGCTATCATGTAGAATCCGTCGGCCGATATGTCGTGAGTGGCTGACGCGAAGGCAGTTATGACGAACAGGATCAATGTCATGGTGAACATTGATATAGGCACTCCGACGGACGCTATCATCTCGTCAGAAGGACGCGGGATACTGAAGATGAGCAGGACAAATGACACCGACATCAATATCTGCATCATTATTATCCACCATCTCTTGGTCCTGTACAGGTCCACAATCGGACTCCAGAGCGGTTTCAATGTCCACGGCAGATAGAGCAGACTGGTAAAGAGCGCCATCTGGCCGTTGGGCACGCCCATCTTGGTAAACATCGTAACGGAAATGTTGTTCACTATGAAGTAAGGTATTCCTTCTGCAAAGTACAATGTGGGTATCCACCACCACGGAGATTTCAAAGAATTAGGTCGGTTCATTATTGTATTATGTGTAGTTTCTAATTTAAGTAACATTGGTCCGGAGCGCTCACTTCAAATCCTCCTGACGGGCACAGACGCTTCCCGGATAATAATGAAGCAGAATGTCCCGGTAACTATAGCCGCGTACTGCCATCATAGCAGCGCCTATCTGGCACAGACCCACCCCGTGGCCCCATCCGGCGCCAAGAAGCGTAATCGTATCATTTTCAGCATTATTGTCAGGCGACTTTTCTTCGCGGACGACAAAAGCCGAACTTTTCAGATGTGATGTGGACAGGAACTTCCTGATAACCAGCTCCTTGCCTATAACCATGGAGCTTTTCGAGCCCTTTATCGACAGCAGTTCGATGCGTCCTGAAGGGCCTCTCTTCAGAGGTTCAATGCTTTCCAGCAGCCCGATATCCTGACCGGAACGTGTGCTTATCAATGCAGAGAGTTCCCCTCTCGTGTACCGGGCCTGCCACCTGAAGAAATCCCGCGTCTCCATATCGTAGTCGTTCAGCACCTGTGAAAGGGCTGCCGCATCCGAAGTGTTGCAGAATGACTTTTCAGCCTGCGGGATCTCACCTGTAATCCATTTCTCTACATTTTCCTCTACTGTCAGGTCGGGTATCTGCTCCTCTTCTGGAGTGTCCGGCAATGCCTTCAGATATGGAAAATCCTTATCTTCCCAGCACGTGCTGAACTTTTCCATCATACCGCCGCAGCATTTGGAGAAACGGGCGTCGCACAACTCTCCATTGTCAGTAAGCACTTCTCCCCAAGTCTCGTCCACGGCCTTCCTGACATTGTCCCCGACAGCCACCGTAAGTCCCTGATATCTCTGGCAATGGTCGTCTGCGCAGACATCGAAAAGTTCATGGTCCTTGTGGTCGTACCATCTGACATAATGCCTTGTCCCCTGCTCCGTAAAGTCTTCTTTTACAGAGTTTCCGCACGCGGTTCCGCCTGCTTTCCGGCCCTCTATCTGGGCCAGCAGCCAGGAACGTGATATGACAGCATGCGCCTTGAGCAGTTCCAGTGAGGAAGAAGCCTTCATCTCGGAAGAAATCACGCTCAGAAGATAGTCCTCGACGCCTACTATATTGACAGCGATGATTTTATCTTCATTGACAATGAACTTCAGCGAGCCTGCGAACTTCTGCACCTGCTTTCTTTCCCAATGGAATCCTACGCCGATGGTGACGTCATAAAGCATGAACGTCGGCTCGGCGAACATCGACGACATCGTGATGGAATCGAACAGGAGCTCGTCGTAGAGCGCTCCGTTATACGATATGCGGCCGTTTTCGTAAACCACTTTCTGTTTTCCTGCGCCGTCTGATATCATCTCGAAGCAGATTTCCTTACCGGACATCACGCCCACATGCACTTCGCGCTGGGTACGTGTGAGTTTCCAGATAATATTCTTTTCAACCGCCTCACTCACAGAGACTTCCGAAAGCATTTCCTCCAGGAGAGGGGCATTCAGCTTGGCATAATCGTCCTCATTCGGGACAATGAAGAGGCCTGCCATATCTGCACAGCCTGGACTCATGGTAAGGTGGTCCGGACCGTCCGAGAAATAATGGTGCGAACGGTGTTTGTCACGTGCAAGCAGCACTGCCCTGTATTCTCCGAACCGGCCGTGAGAGATGCCGAGCAGCTTCTGTGAAGGTGACTTGCGGTACCAGCAAAGGAGATTGAACATCGGTTCCGTCTCGTCTTCGCGCTGCGGCAGACAGTCCACCAGACGGTAAAAGAGTTTCGCCATCGACTTGGAGGTGCGCGCCGTCAGCACGAACACCCCGCGGGTAAACTTGCCGTAATGATACAGATTCGCATCCTGAACTGACGTCACATAATCCAGCGCCTCCGGAGTCTCGCCGGAAGCCTGCATCAGGTCAATGTTCTTGTCAATGTCGGCTTCCAATGGCATGAGTCCGTGCGGACAGGCCTGGAAATGAAAATGATCAGGGGCGGATGCGCCGCATTTCGGGCCGTTGTAAAATATGGTGAATGAGGGATGATGTCTTGCCAGATCGGTCATGTCCGTCATCCTGTGCCATATGGACTGAGGCGTATGGATATTCCGGGCTATCACCAGGTGGTTGGGGAAGATCGGATACGGATTTATCAGAACGTCATATTTGCGTTCTTTTCTTCCTTCAAATTCCAGATGGCGCTGCTCCGGCGGCCTGTTCTCAGCACACAGGAAGCATTTTCTCGCCTGGAGGGAGGCCTTGTCCACCTTCGCTGCGGAAGAACGGATTCTTGCAGGGTTGTGCTGCAGCCTGACTTCCAGACCGCCTACCGTCAAGGAGCGTGTCTCCACATTTTTCAATGCCCTGAAATTTGCTGCAGCGAGTGGCCACACCGAGAGCTGGTCACCCACGAATTTCTCTATCAGTTTATCTTCTTCCATCTATTTGCATTTGGCGGAGTTCATGGCGATACGGGCTTCCAGTTCCCAGGTACGGATGCTGTCCTTGTAATAATTATTAGCATTGACCTTGGCAATGTCCAGAGCGGCATCGGAGTTTCCGTCCCATCTGCGGCAGCAGTAGAGCGACTCGTAGATTCTGCCGATGCGGTATTCGCGGCTGATGCGCAGACCGACCGCATAGTCCTCTCCGTAATTGCAGTTCGGAAGGTTTATCTTGCGAAGAAGCGGGACATAGAATGCGCGAGGAGCGCCCAAGCCATTGATCCTCAAGGCATTGTTTCTACCGTTCTCGTCGGTCCATTCTTTATGGTCAATGAGTCCCGGAGGCAGCAGGTTCATATTGAAGTCTGTCAGTTCGTACGAGCCGACCACCATTCCGCAGCCTTCGAGTTCGAATACATTGACAATCTTCTGGAGCGTGTTTTCGTCTTTATAGACGTCGTCGCTGTCGAGCTGTACGGCGTAAGTTCCGCACCTGCTGTCGTGTACGGCCAGGTTCCAGCATCCGCCGATGCCCAGATCCGTACGTTCAGGAGATATCACGACCAGACGCGGGTCCGCTATCGAAGAAAGGACTTCGGATGTGCCGTCGGTAGAGTGATTGTCAATGACAATGACATTGTACTGGAAATCACAGCTTTGGGCCAATGCGCTCTTTACCGCGTCTGCGATCGTGCGGACTCTGTTGAAAACCGGAATCACTACCGTAGCGAGCACGGCCGCGTTCATGGCCCCGTCCTTCTCCACCTTCTTGAATTCCGGAGCGAGGTATGCGCCAATGCGCTTGAGGTGCTCGGTACAGATTTTTTCCATCTCTATCTGTACTTCACGGTTTTTCGGATTTACGTAGTCGAACTGTTTTTCACCGGATTTGCGGGTGTCGTCCTCTACTTCGGTGTACAAATATTCGCCGATATGGACTATCTTCTCCATTCTCAGTCTGAGGTCATACATCGCGCCGAATGAATATTCCACATCCATCTGTGAAACCGCCTTTCTGAATGATTCTGAGCGGAATACCTGCACCGGGCCGAAATCGAAATCGTCTCTCAGCGCTCCTTTCTGGCAATCTATCGCAGGATGACGTTTGCGTTCTCCGCCTATGAGTTCGTAATGGTCGGAGTAAAGCATATCGGCACCAGTATATTCGGCTACCTCGGCAAATCTGTCGAGGGCCAGGTAACCCAAATCGCAGTCAAACTGCCTGGTATTCACCAATACGAAGTCTTCTGTCAATGCTGAAGCTATCTTGCGAAGGTCAGCGGTAGTTTTTACCGGAGTACCGGATACAATTTTGAATGTGGCCATAATCTTATGTTATTTTACGGGGAGCCCGCCTTTTCTGTAATCCTTAAAGCAATGCTTCCAGGGATTTTCTGATTTTGCGGAACTCATTCTCAAAGTTAGGAGTTAGAATGGATTTTCCCAAACTTTCCTCTATCTCTGACATTGACCAATATCTTCCTTCAGATACTTCATCCTGATCAGGATGGGGTTCGAAATTGCCGACTGCGGCAAAGATATTCACGAGTTCGCGCTCGGTATCGCTCTGGAAAATGTAGTTTCCGAGCCATATGGGGTTGTATTCAGTAAATCCGAGTTCTTCTGAAGATTCTCTGAAAAGCGCTTC
>UMEF01015931.1_pt1 | contig 28799 bp, 24 predicted proteins | sample 1964671 | NCBI WGS metagenome assembly UMEF01 (sample SAMEA4836012, study PRJEB28245) | human gut metagenome | biome: gut microbiome; material: fecal sample | place: Denmark | collected 2008 | reverse complement strand
TTTTTTTAATACAAATAGAACAATAAACCTATATAATTAAGTCCTAAATGAGTTTTAATTGTACTAAAATAAGACATAAAATAGGAATTCTTACATTAATAATTGTTACTGATAACTAATATAAATTTGTGATAGGAGGATGGTCTTATGAAAAAAGTATTTGCTAAGAAATATATGGTAGTATTCCAAAGAGAGGAACATGATGAATTTGTAGTATATAATACGAAGAAGGAGTGGGATGAAGGACATACTCACATTCATAGTTACAAACAAGCAATGTATTTAGTTGATTGTATTATCAATAACAAGATACCAAAGAAGGTAAACAAGTACTTTTTAGTTAGCCTTGTAAGATTGAGTAATAGTAAGAAATATAGAGAGCAAATACAAAGGAGAATTGATGGTGAAGTGGAGTTGACTCACTATCATAATACTCCAAAACATTTTAGGAAGTAGGTGATAACATGGCAAGAAAAGCAAAACTAACAGGAGATGAGATTGACCAATTATTCTTAGATTATTGTGCTAATATGACACATAAACAATTGTGTGAAAAATGGAATATAAGTAACAGTACATTGAGTAAACTGATACATGGTGAAGGTTGGGCTGAGAAAAGAAAAGCAACAAAACAACTAGCACTTGATAAGTGCCAAGCAGTATATGTAGATGCCAATAAAGAGTTAGTAGATAGATATTATCAAGCAGGATATAAACTACTATGTCTTTGGGAACAATCAATGGTAGATAACAGTAGTAGTATATTAGACAAAGAAGGAAAGATATCTCATTTTAAATTAGCTCAGGCAATACAGAATATGGTGGCCATAAAGACATTCTTAGATGAGTGTACTGGTACTATTCCATTTAAAGAAGCTATGGAACTTAAGATGAAATACGAACAGATGGAACTTAAAAAAGCTATTGCAGGACTTGGTGGTGATGAGAGTGTACAAGATGACTTTGTAGCAATATTAGCTGACTCATTAAAACGTATCAATGAAGGTGATGAATATGAGCAAGATTAATAAGGTAGTACCTTTTGGATGGAAACCATTTAGTGCAAAACAAATACAAGTACTATCATGGTGGCTAGACCCACGATATAAGAACAACACTGCATTGATATGTGATGGGGCAGTACGTAGTGGTAAGACAGTCTGTATGAGTTTCAGCTACATAAACTGGGCTACAGAGAGATATAATGGTATGAACTTTGCATTGTGTGGTAAAACAATAGCATCGTGCAGACGTAATGTTATTCAGCCACTAAAACAAATGTTAATGAGTAGAGGCTATGTAGTGCATGACAATAGAAGTGAGAACCTATTAACTATTAGCAGAACATGGAAGACAAAACAAGGTAATATTAGAAAAGCAATAAACTACTTTTATATATTTGGTGGAAAGGATGAGAGTTCACAAGACTTAATACAAGGGATAACATTAGCAGGAGTATTCTTTGATGAAGTAGCATTAATGCCACAGTCTTTTGTCAATCAAGCGACTGCTCGTTGTTCAGTAACTGGTGCTAAGTTTTGGTTCAACTGTAACCCTGATAGTCCTTTCCACTGGTTTAATCAAGAATGGGTTCAAAAGAGTAAAGAGAGAAACGCACTACATATACATTTTACAATGGAAGATAATTTAAGTCTAAGTCAAGAAGTCATAGAGAGATATAAATCAATGTACAGTGGAGTATTCTACAAGAGATTTATATTAGGACTGTGGGTAATGGCAGATGGAGTAATATATCCAATGTTTGACCCAGATAGACATGCCAAGAAACTAAGTCTTAACTGGACGAGAGTATTTATTAGCGCTGACTTCGGTATTCAGAATGCTACTACCTTTGGAATATTTGGATACTATGCTCCTACAAAGAGATATCACCAAATAGCAAGTTACTATCATAATGGTAGAAAAGAAGGACAGAAAACTGTCGCTGAGTACGTGACAGATTTAATTGCATTTATACAAGAGAATAATGTAATGCCTGAATACATAACGATTGACCCAAGTGCAGCTCCACTGATAGTAGAAGTAAAGAAGAATAAGTTCTTCCAACGACATAATATCAAAGTAGTACCAGCTAAGAATAATGTTGAGCTTGGAATTCAACTAGTGAGTTATCTGTTAAATCAAGATAGATTTACACTAGACCCAAGCTGTAGAAGTGATATTGAAGAATTTGGTTCATATTGCTGGGATGAAGACAAACTGGACAAAGGCGTGGAGGAAATACTAAAGATGAATGACCATGCTATGGATAAAATACGTTATGCAGTAATGACAGATAGTATTAACTATAGAACATTAGATGACGCTCTTAGAGTGCTTTCAGGGAAAGGAGCGATAGAATAGTGGAAATATGGAAAGATATACCTGGTTATGAAGGTTTATACCAAGTAAGTAATTATGGTAATGTAAAAAGTTTAAACTATCAAGGAACTAAAGGTAAACACAAATGTTTAAAGCAAAATACGGATAAATATGGATATAAAATTGTTATACTATCAAATCAGGGTAAATACAAATCATGTAAAGTGCATAGATTAGTAGCCGCTGCATTTATAGAAAATCCAAATAATTATCCACAAGTAAATCATTTAGATGAAAACCCTGCAAATAATCATTATTTGAATTTGGAGTGGTGCACTGCTAAATATAATGTTAATTATGGTACAAGAAATAAACGAGCTGGAGAAGCACAACTAGGTGAAAAAAACCATAACTATGGCAAACCAGCTTGGAATAGAGGATTAAAAGGAGGTAGGTAACAATGAGTTTGTATAACAGTATAGATAGAGCCTTAGTAGGATTATACAGTACAGATAGAAGATTTTTAGAAGAACTTCAACAAGTAAAAGCTTACTATGAATTCTATGAAGGTAGACCTGAACAGTTAGAAGATGATTTAGAAGATGGAACTGGCCAACTATGGCCAGTAAAAGACAGAGATTATAGACCAACAAGAGAGATAAGAAACCTAACAAAGAAATTACTAAAGAAACAAGGAAGATTTATGACTAGCGTTCCACCTACTATAGTAGTAAAGAGTGTAGATGGTACTGACCCAACACTAGTTGATGATAAACGTATTGCCTTTGAGAAAATATTAGATGATGGAAAGTTTTGGAATAAGTTCAGTAAAGCATTTATGGACTGTGTTATAGGTAAACGTGTATTATTAGCATTGATGTTAGATGTAGATGACTATGGCAATCCAATAGACAATGCTCCTATCAAATTTAGATTTTATACAATGCCCGAATTCCTATATGAGTATGACCCAAACGACTGTGACAAGCTAATTAAAGTTCAGATAGCATATCAAGATGAGAGTACAGTGGGTAAACTACAAAACGAACAAAGATGGCATAAATGGATTTATGAGATGAGAGGCGAAGAATGTTGGTGTACTTATATGGTAGTAGATGGTACTAACACAATAGCCTATGCCGAAGTACCAAACATATTAAATAGTAGTATTGCTGGTGAAGAACAAGACGAACAACAAATGCAACAAGTAGAAATACGTAGTGAATGGAATACTGGGTTGAGCTGCATACCATGTGTAGTTATATTCAACGATGGACTTACTGGTGATATTAGAGGACGTAGTGATGTCAAAGATTTAATGGATATGCAGATAGATTATAACAAGACTGTCAGTGACTACAGAGACAGTTTAAGATTTGCTATGTTTGACCAAACTGCATTCATAGATGCAGATAGTGCTTCTATTGAAGGAATTGTTATTGCTCCTGGAGCAATACTAGATATAAAAACTGATACATCTTTAGGAATGGGTACTTCTACTGGTAGCTATAAACAAGCATCTGTACAAAAGGTCGGTAGTGAGTTCACCTTCCAAGGAGCAGCCGATGCTTATCTTGAGAGATTGAAAAAAGATATGTATGAATGCATGGAACAACCATTACCTGAGTCTTTAGTAAATGTAGCGAGTGGTAAAGCTCTACGTATGTTATATGATGACCTTATTACACGTTGCGAAGAAAAATGGGCAACATGGGATGAGGCGATTATATGGCTATTAAGATTAATTGAAGAAATAGTATTAAAGAGTGATTTATATCCAGAGGACCCAACTATTAAAAAATCTATGCAATATAAAGTGAGCCTAGACCTTGACCATAATTATCCAATTCCAGATGATGAAGTTGATACTAAGACAATAGCAATCAAAGAAGTAGAAGCCAATGTACGTAGTAAGCAAAGTTATATCAGAGAATTTGGTTCTGCTGAGGAAGCTGATAAAGAGTTTGATGAAATCCTAGATGAGATGGATAAAGTCAACATGACTCAAAATAGTATGGCCGATTTAAATGGCTCAATTAGTAAAAATGATTAATTTTCTATACTATATATGTAGATAAAAAAGTGTAGGAGGTTGATTGATATGAGTAAACAAGGTGGATGGACTAAAGGACGTAGAGGAGAAAAACAATTGAAGTTCAAATGTAAATGTGATAAATGTGGCAGAGAGTTTTATCCAAGAGAAAAAGAGTTGGCCATATTAAAAGGATGTATCATTATTAGAGGATTTGAATGTAGATGTGGAGCTCAGTACGTGACAGTTGTCACTGACAATCAACTACGTAGAGAGATGGCACAACTACAAGATTTATTAGCTGAGTTCAAGAAGATACAATACACTAATAGATATGATATAAACGAACAGATAAAAATACGTGGATTTGTTCCACAAGAGATACAAGATAGAGTAAATAAAAAAGAAAAAGATTATATGGACACAATAACAGAACTTAGACGTGATATAGCTGAGAGAGGAAAAGTATTAAAAGAAAAATATAAAGGCTACATTAAGTAGCACTGAAGGGGGTTAATAAACCTCCTTTTTTAATAGAATAAATTGTATAGGAGGTGGAGGTATTGGGAAGAACAGAATTCAGTGGTGTTGGCAATACACAGAACTCAATTGACTATTTAAAAACACTTAATGGTCAATTAAATAATAAACCAAAAGAGTTAACTAAAAAGCAACAACAACAGATAATACAAGTCTATAAAAAGGCTTATATGGATACAATTAATAGAGGTATTAAAAATGCTTATGGCGATAGTAAAGCAGTAAAGAATTTAACTGCTGCCTATAGTCAACAAATATATGATGAGTTACTAAAGGTAGTAATGAAATATAATAGTAAGGTTGCTAAAGATTTATCTGATATAAATAAACAGATGATGCAATTGTTAATGGGCGATGGATATCAACAAATTAAAGACCAAGTGGATAAACTAGTTGATATTGTTAATGCAGACACTGTAGAACAATTAATACGAGGAAAGGTATATGAAGATAGAAAAGGACTAGATAAAAGACTTTGGAGTTGTACCAATACAAGTGGTGAGAAGATAGAAGACGCTGTAGCTAGTTGTATGGCAGAAGGTATGAGTGCTGCTGATATGGCTGAGAACTTAAAAGAATTTGCTATGGGTGGTCATCATACCTGGAGTAGAAATAAGATAAGAGAAAAACTAGGTAGTGGTTATGCTAGAAAATATAGTAGTGGACTAGACTATGAGTCATTAAGATTAGCACGAACTACAATAACACACCAAGCTCAGATAGAAACAATCAATACTAGAAAGGTTAATCCATACATGGGAGGTGTTAAATGGCATAGTAATCATGAGGCAGGTAGAACTTGTGATTTATGTAATTCTAGAGATGGTCATATATTTATAGTTGATAAAGAAGATATCCCACTTGACCATCCAAACGGAGCATGTTGGCTAGAACCAGTATGGATGATAAATGGCAAAGAGGCAACACCTGAGGAGATTGCTAAAGATATGAAAGCATGGGCGAATGGTGAGAAGAATAGTGGTGCTATGAATAAAATACCTGAGTATAAAGGACTTGGAGGTACTAAAACTCCAGCTAAGACAATTAAGAGAGCAGTTAAACAACGTGGTATTTACACTATAGAAGAGCGTGCAGCTAAATATACTGAGTTAGAACAAGTACTTAAGAAACAAATATCCAAAACAAATAAAAAATACACTACTGAAGGTATATTAGAGGCGTTAAAACAAGCACCATTAGAGGTACAAGATATGTACTTAAGTATAGGTAAGTTCCAACGTACAAATTCAACTGGTGGAGCATTTTATTCACCTACTGATAAAAAGATACATATGTCCTTAAAAGATGAACGAAACCTTAGAATACAGTTTGGGGAAAAACATAGATATGACGTATTATTCCACGAGTGGGGACATATGATAGACGACCAAGCAACACCCGATGATTTTAAAATGTATAGGTTCTCCGGTGGTAGTGAACCAATGTATAATAAGATAACATTAAAGAACGCAATTAAGCCAACAGGGTTAGCGCAGTCCTTTGAAAGAGATATGAAGAACTGGCAGGCTAAATGGGTACAAGAAAAATTCCATGGTAAGAAAACATTAGAAAATACACCAGCAGCTTTAGTTAATGGTAAATTTGCAGACTTCTTACATGATAATGAAGTATTTACAATAGCATTACAAGATGCAGCTAAAGGGATGTCGGCAGGAGCAGTGAAGACTAAATGGGGACATGATGCTAAGTACTATACAAGAAATCAAGATGGAAATATTAGTGCATATGAGTCAGCTTGTATAGAAGTATCTAGTGAACTATGGGCTGAGATTAGTTCGAATATGACACAACCCGAGACTAGAAAATTCCTATATGAAAACTTCCCTGAGATGATGAAGTCATATGATAAAATAGTAAAAGATACATTAAAACAATTTAAAAAGTAGTTAGTAAATAGATAAGATTTACTATACTATATATATAAGGAGTTGATAAAAATGAGAGAAAAATTACAAAACTATTTAGACAAATTTGAAGAATACTTTCCATTAATGGAAGTAGAAGGACTTACTGAACAAGAGATAATAAACATCATAGATAGATGTATATCTAGCAATAAAACTTATGGTGAAATATTTTATGCAGATGGTAAAAATGAAGATATAATAAAATAGGGAGGGATTTATATGATAATACCTGAAGAAGTAAGAGTTGGAAGTGTATATTATAAAGTGGAAATAAATGATAGACCAATACTAATGAATGGTAGACAGTGTTTGGGAATATGTGATAAAAATATACACACAATACAACTAGACCCTTCACTACAAGATGACCAAAGTTTAATACAAACATTTTATCACGAACTAGCTCATGCAATGATGTTTGAGCGTGGTATAGATTTACAAGTATTAGGACTTAGCTATGATGACTTTGAAAATGTTATAGACGGGATAGGAATGATGATGCACCAGGTATTACTAGACAACCCCGAACTAACACTAACACCGGAAGAATATGATAAGAAATATCCACCTGAGGAGGAAGAAACTAAATAGATAATAAGACACTCAACATAACAGTTGAGTGTTTTTTATTGCTCAATTTTAGTTAATATTTTTCCAATGAATGTAATATATAAATACGACAAGAGGTTCTTGGATATCCTTTAAATCCTCGTATTAAGTATTAATAATGTTTTCTTTGTTTTCTCAAAACACTGTATATAATCGTCGATGGACGTTAAACTGGAGGTAAGTATGGCGAAAAGAAAATTAAGAGAATTTTTAGCAGGACTTGATAATGCAGCTGAGGTAGAATTAGCTATAACAAAAGCCCTAGAAGAACAGGGATGCAAAGTACTGATAGATGATGGTAAGGACAATAAATATGTACCTAAAAATCGCTTAGATTCTAAGATAGCGGAGTTAGCAGAGGCTAATGATGAGATTGAGTCCTTACAAAAGCAAGTGAAAAATCCTACTGAAGCTGAGAAACAAGTTAAAGCTTTAGAAGAAAAAATTGCCGGCATGGAAGCGGCTGCTAAAAAAGAGAAATTAACAACTGCCATAAATAAAGAGTTAGCTGAGGCTAAACCTAAAGATGTAAACGACTTGATGAAATTCTTAGATATGAAAAAAGTCGTATTAAAAGATGATGGTACTGTTGAAGGATTAACAGACCAGTTAACTGCATTACAAAAGGACAAGGCCTATCTATTTGATAATGCAGAGCCACAACCACAACCCAATAAGGGTTTTTTAAATCTTGGTTCTCCTGGAAAGCCAAGTAACTTAAATGCTTTTGGTAGTAAAACTACTCATGAAGGTGACTTTGGGTCACTATTAGGTAAACAATGTAACGAACAAGCTCAACAAGTTGATAGTAATTATTTCTTTAATAATGATAAATAATATTTAGGAGGTGGCTTATATGCCAAAATTAAAAAGTAAGAAAATATTAGCTCCAGAAAAACAATTTTTAGCATTTCCTGACCACTATGTTAACTTACCTGGTAAAATAGCTTTTGCAGAACTTGCTAAGTTAGCAACTACAGATGCTGATACTTATGGAGAAAAGAGTGGTAAAGTTATTGCGAGAGGTACTTTAGTTCATATGGATGCAGATGGTAATGTAACAAAACCAACTTTTACTGCTGACGCTGCTAAAGGAACAAAAGCTAATGCAGTATTATTCAACACAATAGACATAGAAGACTATGACGCAGTTACAGACCCTTATGTTAATGCAGCAGTATTAGTTCATGGATTTGTAAGAAAAGATAGATTAATAGGTGACAAAGATGCTATAGAATTTAGTGATTTGATTCACGTGGTAAATAACTAGGAGGTGTTTTTAAATGGCAAATGTAAATTTATTTGATTATATAAACGCAAAAGAAATAGCTGCATATGTAAAGGAAAACCCAATAAACAAAGAACCATACTTTGCTGAGACACTTTTCCCTTCAAGAACTAGTATGGGAACTGATATAAGTTGGTTAAAAGGAGCTAATGGACTTCCAGTAGCACTACAACCATCTGAATACGATGTTAAAGCACGTATGAGAGAAAAAGAAGGATTTGAAGCAGTTGCTACTGAAATGGCATTCTTTAGAGAAGCTATGAGAATTGGTGAAAAAGATAGACAACAATTAAATCTATTATTAGCTCACCCTGATAACACAGTGGCACTACCTTTAATAAGAAAAATATTTGATGAAGCGGCTAGATTAATAGAAGGTGCTAGAGTTCAAGCAGAGATAATGAGATGTCAACTAATGGTTGACGGTAAAATAGATGTTGCTAGTGCAGATGGTAGAGCACGTTATGTATATGATTATGGTATGACAAACTTATACAAAGCTGTCAGAGCTCCATGGGTACCAGCATCTAAAACTATTGGCGACCCAGTTAGAGATTTAATTGATATCTGTGATGATATGGAATTAAAAACTGGTGTAAGACCTTCTAGAGCAGTAATGAATAGAAACACATTTTTAAATATGATAAACTGTGATACAGTTCAAAAGATGATGTATCCAGACGATTCTACAATGCACTACTTTGTTAGTGAACAACAAAAGAAATCATTCATTGAACAAGTAACTGGAATATCAATCTACGTATACAGTAAGAAATTTGGTAAATTAGACCACTCCACTGGATTAGCACATGCTACAGAACAAGTAACATTAATACCTGATAATAAAGTTGTATTAATGCCAAGTGGAAACTTAGGTAATACTGTATATGGTACTACTCCTGAAGCATCTGACTTAATGTCAGGAACAGATGCTCAAGTGGCACAAGCTGCTTATGGTACTACTGTTACTACATTCAAGGAAAAACATCCAGTACAAGTTGTTACTGTTGTATCATGTGTTATGATACCTTCATTCGAAGCAATAGACAATTGTGCAGTAATAGATGTATCTGCAAAAGGAGAAATAGGTGCATAATTAAATAGCTCATTGTATTCCCTTATATATACAGAGTAGGCAAGGCTAACAATACAGCTTAGCCTACTCAATTTTTTTATAGGAGGTGGGTTGCGTGGTAAATATTGACCAACTAAAAGTCTTGATAATGGAAGACCAATATCCTACATTTACAGATGAACAACTAATGGCAATGGCGGTTATGTATGATAATATATATCAATTGGCCTATATATGTTGTTTAGCTAAAGCGAGTGCAGATGAAATCACAATTGGTGCCATAACAATAAAGAACAGTGCTGATATGTGGAACAATATGGCCAAGATGTTTTTAGACCAATACAACAAAGACATAAACGGCGGAAAAGCGACCTCCATAACTGGAAAGGTGCCACGTAGAGTAGATGAGCAATAGACAAACAATACAGGCTGGAGTAATTAAGAAGGTACAGAGTGCCATAAATAATTATGGTTATCAAGTACCGATATATAGGGATATATATGAAGTGGATGCAATGGGTTGTAAAGTATTAAAAGAAGAAATGGTTCATGTACAAGATTTACAATGTGTAATAGATAACAGTTCCAGTGGCAGAAGTAAAAGTATAACTAATAATGACCAAGGTATTATAAAAGGTTATTCATATGCTACACTTTATGCTACATATGTAAAAGATTTTCCATTACAAGAAGATGACTTCATAGTTTATGAGAATGCTTATTACAAAGTACTGGAGATAATAGATGTAGTGCATTATAATCTATTATACCAAGTTTCATTGGAAAGGGTTGATTTAGATGGCTAATACAATAACATTCGATACTAAAGAATTCAATGACAAGATAAAAAACTTTGACAAAACAATGCAGGCTGAGTTAAAGGTAGTAGGTAGTACTATTAGTAAAAATATGCAGACATATGCGAAAGCTAATCACCCTTGGACAAATAGAACTAAGACAGCACAAAATAAATTGAAAGGTGAATATAAAGTAACTGAGAACGACTTAGATATTAGTATTAAGCATGGTGTTTACTATGGTTACTACTTAGAGACACGAGCTGACTTTGATGGTAAGTACAAAATATTAGAAAAAGCAAGAGACAGTGAGATAAGTAATTTTAAAGGCATGATACGTAACTTATTTTAAAGGAGGGTTAAAAATTGAGCGCACGACTTAATATATATAATGTAGTAAAAAACGTGTTGAGAACAGTGCCAGTACATGACCGTCCTGCACGTATCACAGAAGATACTGCAATAATAATGAGAACAAGCGCTAACCAAAGTTTTGATAATACCCTTTGTGGATGGGATAACTGGATTATATATATCTATACTCCACATAGCCCTCTACAACTAGATACGTTGAGAAACAAAGTTAGGAAAGCGTTATATGTAGCTGGTATTGAAATCACGCACGACATGAGCGATGATATGTATGACCAAGATTTAAGATGTTATGTGTGTTCTATAACTTGTAGAACACCAGTAATTTTTAATTATAATGATAATGAATAGGAGGAAAATAAAATGGCTATATTGTACAATATTAAAAAGGCAGTAATAACTGAGCTTGACCCAACTACAGGGGCAGCTAAAACTGGAGGAGTTGTGGCTCATATAAAAACTGCTCAAAAGGCAGAATTGGAACCAGTGCTTAGCGAAGGTGAAGAAGATATATTAAGAAATGATGTTAGTATCTTAGCAGTTGTTAGAACTGAGGACTTAATTTATGGGTACGATATAAAACTAACAGATAATCAATTTGATGATACAATGGCAGGTCTTGTTGCTGGATATAAAGTAGAAGAAGGAACTAAATCTGGTACTAAAAAATTATCCACTCCAATGATGAGTGAGGGTAATGTGGCAAAACCATTTAAACTAGACTTATATGTTGCTAACTATAGCGGAGACTCAATTGTTAACTACGCTAAAGTAACATTGAATAAATGTACAGGAAAATTCCCTACAATGACTGTAGGAGATGGATTCTTTGCTCCTGAGTTTGAAATAAAAGCTAGAGAAAACACAAAAGCAAAACTACCAATAAAAGAAATAACTTTTGTTGATGAGTTACCAACTGACCCATCACCAGGAAAATAATATAAGTATATAGGAGGAGAATACAATGAGTGAATTAAAAGTAATAAGTGCAAGAGAATTTAGAAAAAAGGCAACTAGAATAATAGAAATAGATGGATTTGAGCCTGGTGAGAAAATAGCAGTGAGAATAAAACCAGCCAGTCTTTTAAATCTTTTGATGAGTGGAAAACTTCCAAATAATCTTTTAGGAACAGTAAATGATTTATTTGAACGAACTGAAAAAGATAAACCAATGGAATTATTTGAACAAGATGAAAACAAAATAAAAGATATAATGGAAATAATAGATTTAGTATGTGAACAAAGTTTGGTGGAACCTACGTTTGAAGAAATTAAAGATGTAATAACAGATACTCAGAAAATGCAAATAATGGGTGAAGCACAAGGAAATGTAAATGCTGCCATACCCTCTATTCGAAAGTAGAAGAATATTAAATGTTATTTCTACTGCTAAGACCTTTGGATGTAGACCTAGTGATTTATTAGGTATAGATGAAGATGATGTGTATGGTCGTTACTGTGTAGATGAGGCGGCTACATATCTATACAATATGATGCAGCCTGATAAAGATGGTAAAACTAAAAAACCAATATTTAGAGAAGATATAATAGAAAGTAAAACTAAAAATCCGGGTTTAGATTTACTGATGAGCTAATAAAATTAACAGTAGGACGAAGGTTCTACTGTTTTTTTTAATTATATGAAGGTGGTGAATAATATGGCTGGTGTAGATTTAGGGAGCATTGTTGCTCACCTAAAATTGGAAATGAGTGATTTTAATAGTAACTTAAATAGAGCAGTTGAGCAAGTAAATCAGACACAAAGTAGTTTCAGTGGTTTAAAAGCTACTGGGGAAAGTTTGTCTAGTGTAGGTACTGCTCTTACAGCAGGAGTAACTGCTCCAGTAATGGCCTTAGGAGCAAGTGTTGTTAAAACTCAGATGACATTCGAGCATTCAATGTCAAAAGTAAAAGCATTATCAGGAGCTACTGGTAGTGACTTAAAATTATTAGAAGACACTGCAAAACAAATGGGTGCATCAACTGTATATAGTGCAAGTGAGGCAGCTGATGCGTTAGGATATATGGCACTGGCGGGTTGGGATGCTCAACAATCGGCAGCAGGTTTACCTGGAGTACTTAATTTGGCGGCAGCATCTGGAATGGATTTAGCACAAGCATCCGATTTGGTAACTGATTACCTAACAGCTTTTGGGTTAGAGGCTGACCAAGCAGGACGTATGGCAGACGTACTATCTTATGCACAAGCTAACTCAAATACAACAACTGAGATGCTTGGAGAAGCATTTAAGAATTGTGCAGTTAATGCTCACAACGCAGGTATGAGTTTGGAAGAAACTACTGCAATACTTAGTAAATTTGCAGATGCAGGTCTTAAAGGTAGTGAAGGTGGTACAGCCTTAAATGCAATCATAAGAGATATGACTCAAAAGATGAAAAATGGAGCAATACAAATAGGTAATACGTCAGTAAAAGTTCAAGACGCTAATGGTAATTTTAGAAGTATGACTGATATTATACGAGATGTAGATAAGGCAACAGAAGGCATGGGAGATGCTCAGAAGACGGCAGCACTTATGACAACATTTACTGCTGACTCAATAAAAGGTATGGGTATATTATGTAATACAGGAGCAGACAGTATTGATAACTTTACAAAGGAACTAGAAAAAAGTAACGGTACTGCAAAGAAAATGTCAGATATGATGAACTCAGATTTAACTGGAGCATTAAAACAATTGAGTAGTGCTTGGGAGGCAGTACAACTTGATATTGGGAATACTACTGGTCCACTATCATTGATAGTAGGTATGCTAACAAAATTACTTCAATCCTTCTTAAACTTACCGGGGCCTATTAAACAAGTCATAGTATCACTGGCACTATTACTTGCAGCCGTGGGGCCTATACTACTTGTTATTGGTAAAGGTATTCAGGCATTTTTAAAAATGAAGCAAGCAATAGGAATATTAAAAGCTGCATTCGGCGCAGCACGAACAGCCTTTTTAATATTTAAATCAGTTATAATGGATACAATTGTACCAGTAATAGTTGATACTGTAATACCTGCATTACAAAGTCTATGGGCAGTATTATTAGCTAATCCAATTGTATTAGTCGTGGCAGCCATAGCGGCTCTTGTAGCTGCTTTTATATGGGCATGGAATAATATTGATGGATTCAAAGAGTTTTGGATTAATCTTTGGGAGAATATAAAAACTATAGCCAGTAATGCTATAGATTCATTAAAAAACTTCTTTACTCAAACTGTACCTCAAATGATAAGTGATATAGGAAATTGGTTCAGTAACTTACCTGAAACTATATGGTTTTGGTTATGTTATGCAGTAGCTTATGCCGTACTATGGGTAGGACAAATGGCACAAAAGGCATATGAAGCTGGTAGTAAATTTGTACAAAATGTCATTACATTTATTCAACAATTACCTGGTAAAGTATGGACATGGCTAGTAAATACTATTAGTAGGGTTGGAAGTTGGGTAGTTCAAATGGCAAGTAGAGCTCAACAAGCAGGTAGTAGATTCTTAAATGGTGTAAGTACATTCATACAACAATTACCAGGTCGTGTATGGTCTTTCCTAGTATCAACAATTTCAAGAGTAATATCTTTTGCGGCAAGTTTTGCTCAAAAGGGTAGAGAAGCTGCACAGAGATTCAAAGATAATATCATAAATGGTATTAGTAGTTTACCTGGAAGAATGGTGACTATAGGAAGTAATATCATACATGGTATTATTACTGGTATTACTAATGCGGCTGGTAATTTATTTAGCACGATGCAAAATATAGCAAGTAGAGCTTTAAATGCAGCAAAAGACGCTTTGGGTATTCATTCTCCATCAACAGTATTTAGAGACATGGTAGGGAAAATGATACCGGCTGGTGTTACTGTTGGTATTGAGGCGAATGCAGGTAAAACTATAAAAGCTATTAAAGATTATGCTAGTAGTCTAGTAGAGACTATAGATACAAATAAATTCCTAGGAAAAGTTAATATGAGTACAGCAGGTATTAATATAAATAGTGAAAACACAGTGGATAGTAATTTATTGTATGCGATAAAAGGTATGGCACAAGCAATGCAAGATAGTAAACAAGAATTCGACTATAAAGAAATGGGAAAAGAATATAAAAAGGCGTTACAAGATACTAATACTCCAATACTTATGGACAAAGTAGTGGTGGGACAAAAGGTGGCTAAGTCAGTACAAGAAACCAATGACTACTACAATGACCAAAAGGAAAGATTTAGAGGTGAGAGAGATTATGTATAATTATTTTAATTTTAATGGAACTCAGATAAATGATTTAGCAATAGTAACTAGTATAGAGAAACCATATATACCTGAAAAATCTATTGATACTATTAATGTATCTAGTAGAGACGGTGAGATATTTGACGGGGCCAAATATGACCCTGTCTCTATTCCTATCTCACTTGTGATAATAGGTGATACTGAGGAAGACTATAAGACTCGTGTTCAATGTTTACATGATATTCTTAATACAAAACAAGAAGTACCAATAAAGTTTTGTGAGAATATCACCATTTATGGAATGTTAAAAGGAGCACTTAAAGTAAAGAAAAAGAATAGTATGAGTGGGTATGCTGACATAGAATTAATATGTCATACACCATATAGCTATAGTGATAATGTACAGGCATACAATGCCGAAGATGGTCAACAGACTGTGGTAGTTGAGAACAATGGTGAGTTAGCCACACTACCATATGTAAGTATAGGCTTTGGAGCAGATGCACATTTTGCACAGGTACAAAATAATAAAACTGGAGAAAAAATATTAGTAGGAGATTATCCACAACTACAATTGAGTACCACAAAGAGTGAACAAACATTAATACTACATGACCCATGTACAAGTGTAGGTACATTAATTCAGAGTGGAGCAAATATTAACAGTGGGCGTGGCACAGATGGTTCTTTTACTATATCATCTGGAGGTGAAAGTTTTATACTTAGTGAATTAGGTAATAGCTCAGAAAAAATAAAGGGTGCCTGTGCCCGTATCGCATTAAGTAAGAACATAGATGACTTTAAAGTAATGGTGAGAATGCAATGTAGGTCAAGTGGTATAAATGGTGACCCAAATAATATTAAGAGTGAGCAAGAGAAGGTTAACGAAACTGTTGTAACTGGAGATAAATCTTATTACTATGAAGTAACTGCCAATGGACTTAATTACAGAACCGGACCGGGAACTAATTACACATCTAAGGGGATTATCCCAAAGGGAACAAAATTAACAGAGGTTACTATACAAAATGGATGGGCAAAGATAAAATATAAAACTAAGACATATTATGTATATGCAAAATATCTAAAGAAAAAAGTAAAAGACAATTCTAAAAGTACAGTACAAACTTTTACAGTGGCTAATATGTTATTAGTTCCAACGAAAACACTAACTGGAGCTAGTGGTGTTGTATATACGAAACCTAATTTAGGCAGTAAAGTTGAGTGTACTATACCATATGGCACTGCTCTTAGAATAATACAAAGAACTTATACATATACATACACAGACTCTAATAATAGTAAACAAACAGTAAAATTCTACAGAATATATAAACCTTGGAAAGATAAGAATGGTAAAAACCATTATGGATATGTAAATGTAGACAATCTTAAAGGTTATGCGGGAGTAGATAATAGTGTTGATTATAGTGACGACCCTGCATACGCAGACCATAAGACAGGAATAGCTGAGGTATATGGCTTCGATATAAATGGTACTCAAATATTTAGATTATATTTAGGTGACATTAACCCATATTTTGAATATAACCAAGCTGAGGTAAGTGTAAGTAAAAATTCCATATTAAAAACAAGTAACACTACACCAAAAGAATATACAGACAAAACAGTTGATGCTAATGGTAAAACTGTTACTAACCATTACATGAGCGGTCAGTATGGTAGCTGGAATGATGCCAATGCTTACTTTACATTAACTAGGAAGAAAACTGGTAAATACTACGTATATAGTGCTCAAGTACAGAAGAATGATGATGGAACATTTACTCAGTCTGTATCGGCTAATAACAAACGTAGTAATGAGTACTCTACAGAACCATTAAGTTACTTAGCAATATACATTGGAACTATGGCAGATAAATTAGAGAATGCTTGTGGAGTAGGTATTAGTGATATAAAAGTATATGAATTGAATCCTGAGAGCGAAGAAATTTCTAATATAAAATACTTTGAGTCAGGTGATAAATTAGACTTAGATTTTGAGAATGGTGATTGCTATTTAAACAATGAATTAAGAAATGATTTGGTGGACATAGGTAGTTCATATTTTACTGTAGACGAGGGAGAAACTACATTACAAGTAGTTAGTGATGATACAACAGCAAGTCTGGGTGTATTAATAAGAGAAAAATGGTTAGGTGTGGTAGACGAGGATAGAAGTACACCACCACAAAATTTAAATTTAACTAGTGAATAGGAGGTATTTAAATGATTAAAAACTTATATATATTTGACAATACGAAAAAACTATTAAAACTAATAAATACCACAAATACCAATAACATAAAAGTGTATGATGACACTTATACTAGTGAACTTATAACGGGGGCAGAGACTTATACTGCCTCCTTTAAAGTAAGTTATCAAGACCAACCTATATTTTTAGAAGGTAACTATATTGGATTTTATTGGCAAGATAATTTTAAACTTATGCAAATAAAGAAAACCACTAGTATTGAGCATATAGATGATGTGACTATTACAGTTTATGCAGAGTTTATTGGTATTGAATTGTATAATAGTTATGTGGATAAATTTGTGGCAGACGGAAATGCGACAAAATTATTGGAAACTATACTAATGGATACTAACTATAAAGTTGGCTATGTAAGTCCTTCATTAGATGAGGAAGCCTTTAGGGTAGAAGCTACAGAGGTTACTAGTGTATATTCAGTAATACAAAATGCCACTTCAATTTTATATGAATGTGAGTGGCAATTTAGAACAGTGCCAGTAGATATAAAACGTGGTAAGTTTAATTTCTTTGTAGATTGTTTTGCTAATGGTGAGAGAGGAACTAAAAGATATAAAAGATTTGAGAGTGATAGAAATAGTTATGGCATGAAACGTACTGGAGATATCACAAATTTTTGTAGTGGTATTATTCCAGTAGGTAAAAATGGTCTTACTATTAGTGATGTAAAATGGGAAAAAGAACAAGGCGACCCAACCGACAAACCTCTTGGACAAAACTATATATTTGATGAGCAAGCACATGCAATGTTGAATAATGGTGGTAAATATGTATTGATGAAATATAAAAGTGATGCAGAAGATATATATACATTAATTCATGAAGGGTATGCGAAATTAAAAGAACTGAATAAAACTAAATTCAGTTATGAGATACCAGTATATATGACCGAACGAGATTATGAGGAAATTGATATTGGTGATACTAACTATGTTGTCAGTAGAAAATTTAATCCTCCAGTTCAGTTAGAAGCACGTATTACAAAATTTGAAATCAGTTTTACTGACAGAACTAAAAACAGTATAACTTTAGGTAACTACAAACAAATACGTAGTAAGATGAAGTCTCTTAGTAAAGATGACATTGTCAATGATGTTGTGGATATAATAAAGAAACACGGTAAATTGACTGCTAGTGATTTACTTGCTATTAGAAATTACCTTAACCAACTAGACGTAGATAAAAAATTAATAGACAAACTTATTAAGCAATATACAGATAAAGTAGTACCTGACCCAGTCAAACCTGGTGATGATACAACCAACATAAGTGATGACACAGAAGATTATAGAGCAATAAATATAAAGAAAATAGACAATGGATTATGGATAGGGGATAGTAGAATACGTGACTGTATTACATATAAATGCGGAGAAATAAAAGGTAAAACACCTACTACACAACCTGAACCCAATAAAAAAGAAGATAGTAGTAAAACTGCAAAACAATACAAGGCGGCAGTAGATTATTATGCTAAATTCGACTTAGGTAAATGGAGTGATAAATATAGTGATTTAAAAAATTTGAGAAGTAAATCCAACCATTGGAAAATATATGTTATGGTAGAACATTATAGTAAAAAATTTGGACTTGACCCACAACTAGTTTATGCAATAATATATGCAGAATCCAGTGGCAATCCATATGACGCTACTAAGTATAGTGGTGGAGGATATGGACTTATGCAATGTGAAAGGGACGCATATTTTGGAAAAAAACAAACTATAGAATTTAAGGATGGTAGTAAAGACTACTTTACCCCAAGCTATAGTACTATGAAACCTAAAAGTTGTGGTACACGTACTATTAACGGGGTAAAAGTGGATAAGGGTGTAGCTAATCAAGTAATGTTTGGTTGTAATGAACTTAGAAAATCCTTAAAACGTTTTAAATGGAACATATTCGCCGCATTGGTTGGATATAACTTTGGTTTATATGGATGCGATTTATTAATATGTAGATATGTTGCAATGAAAAATGGTTTATCATGGGTTAATAGATATGGATATACAGTACAAAGTTCTAAAGTACAATCTTTATATTTCAAAGAATTGGAAAAAGGTACTGCCGCATGGGCTAACGGTAGAAGTTGGTATGTATCTACAAAACACGCGGGTACAGCAAAAAATATAGAATACTATTTAAGATGGTATAAGGTAGTAGACGGACAATTACCATATTGTATTGACGAAAAAGGTAGAAAAAGAGGCTATGGAGCAATAAAACCAGGTACATCAAATAAGAGCGCAGAAGCTACTGCTGTATCAACTGAATCCGCAATGACTAGAGCAGCAAGTGTTAAGAGTGCCCCTACATGGAAAATAGATGGCAACACTACAACTAAAAAGGGTGTCGCTGAAAACGTTAGAAAAAAGATAGTCAATAAGGCTAGAGAGATTTGTGATTTACACCAAAAATATAAAAAAGCTACTTACTATGCAGGAGCTTGTATATATGATGATAGTAAAAGATTTAGAGTTAAAGGTACTATAAATGGTATTAAAAATCCATACTGTTATGTGTGTTCTTCTCTTAGTTCATGTGCTTACTTATATGCAGGTCTTAGAAGTGTAACTGCCAAATATGGTGGAGCCAACTGTTCATATGGGACTTTAGTTAAAAGTGCTTGTAAATACAGTGGCTATACATTAAAGAAACTAACAAGTACAACAATTAATGAATTACTACCTGGGGATTTAATAATGTTGAGTAATGCCACTGTCCCATCAAGTGTAACCGTTAGTTGGGCATCAAAGTCTGGAGGTTCCTCTAAATATGCTAGTGGTGGCACACATCACGTAGTAGTATATTGCGGAAAAGTAAATGGTAAACGTATGATAGCTCATGCTAGTGCACCTTATAAATGGCCTAGAGCTATAAGATATGAAGACATGAGTATAACATATAGTTCAAGAGGTAGTATGACACACTGGTATACACATGGAATAATACTTAGACCTTGGGATTTAGCGAGAGCAGACAAAGAGGCGAAAGTAAAAAACCAATCAGCTACAAAACCAACTCCTCCAAAAGACATAGTAGATGATGATGACGGAACAACATATGAAGTTACTTATAAAGGACTTAACAGTGCAGCTCCTAAAGACTTTGTAGAAGGTGGAAAACTTATTACTAATATCACTGTCAATGGAGTTACTGACAAAACTCCATATCCTAAGACTGTCAGTCATGTAATGCTAGCATTTGGAGTTCCTGCACTAGGGGATAATGTGGATAACGTTGTGGAAGATTATAAATCTCTTATAAAAGCCTTACTAAAGAAATACCCTAAAAAGCCTATATTTGTATGTGAGGAAGCTCGTTTAAGAAGTTCTCAATCAGGCAACTACAAACAAATGAATGAAGCAATAGACTCACTTAATAATATGATGTTGGATTACTGCAATAAAACAAAATACGTAATATTCTTAAGAAAACCAAAGGATATGTGTGATACCACTGATAAATATTACTGGCTTAGCAGCTTAACTACCGACGGGTATAGAATGAAGGATAAAACATCTACTCAGACTTATTATAAAGAGTATAAGAAAAAGATATTATACTTTGGTGAGGGAGCAGAATGGGAGAGCGACAGTGTTACAAGTAATAAAATGTTAGACAGTCAACGTGTATACTCTTATAATAAACCACTAACAAAATTACAATTTAGAGTGCCGGCAACTTCATCAACAAATTACAATGATAGTTACTATGCACGTATTGTATTCACTACTGCAAAAGGATTCAAGCTAATACAACCTGACACGGTATATCTGGAAGGTGTTGACTGTAAGAATGGTGTATTAATACCAAAAGTAAATACTACTTACATTGTATCCGTATACTATAATCCTGATACTACAATTAGTGATAAAGCATACCTTGGAAGTGTTGGAGCTAAGAAAAAAGGTAGCAATTATGCACAGCCTCTTTTTAAATATTCCTCAGACCTAGTTAAAATAGCTGATAGTTATTATAAAAATAATAGTAAGTTCAGTTATAATAGTACAACTCCTTGTGACTTCAAGAATCCAGCTGAGAATATCAGTAAGTGGAAAGTAAATGGAAAATATCAAATAGATGATAGTTGTTTTCTTAATTATGTATTAACTGGCTGGACTTATGAAAAATCACCATATGGAAATGAGAAAAAAGCGGATAATAATAGAAATAATAGTGTGAGCTGGGCGATACCAAGTACTAGAAATGAAGCTAATATAGGAAAATATTTTGTACAGAAAAACTGGGTAGTAGATGTGGCAGACTTAGAAACATTTAAGAATTTAGCAATTGGAGATATTATATTTATGGACGCTGACAGTAAAAATAATGGTGAATTCATGGCGATATCACATACAGCTATAGTAGTTGAAAAAGACAAAGATGGTGATTATGTGGCACTTGAATGTACAAATGGATTGACAAACGGAGTATTCAGAAAAGTAAAAGTAAAAAGTTTATCAAGTAAAAATATATTATTTGTTGGTAGATTTATGATTGGATAGGAGGGATTTACATGATGGATGATGGACGAGAACACGTTGATAGACCGATATATGATGATGACGGTGAGATGATTATATGGCCAACATTAGATGATGATATGGAAGAATTTGCAGAGGAATCAGAAGTAGCTACTGTAGCTGCTTCTGACGATACTACAGAAGATGATACGTATTATGAAGTACCTGACACTGTAGAAGATGACCAAGATAGAATTGATGTACAAGTTGAGGGTATCGAAGATGAAGAATGTGAGGACGCTAAGATAGGAGATATTCAACAGGCTGGAGAAGATTATAACGAGGCCATGGATAGAATTGTCTCTGTATTAATGCAGGCATTAAGTACAGAAGAAATGACAGAGGAGATGAGTGCAGAACTACAAGACGCCACTAACAATATGGAAACTGCTAAACAAACAATAACTGATTTATGTGGTGACCCTGATACTAAAGTATTAGAAACTGACCCTGATACGAAAATTCCTCAAAACTTACAAGAACTATTAGAAACACTTACAAAAGATGGAAAGGCTCCATGGCTATATATAGATGATGAAGGTAATCTATTATTAGACGGAGAAAGCGTACCAAAATTAAAAGTAGTTGAGTTAGAGGCACAAAAGATAAAAGCAGATTATGGTGAGTTCAAAGACCTTACAACAAATAACTTTACAGCTATAAATGCTAAAATTGATAACTTAAAAGTCGGTGATTTAGATGCCATTAACGCCACTATAACAAATTTAAAAGCTACAGTGGCAGAAATACAAACCTTAGTGGGTGGTCATCTTACTATGGATAATATACAATCATTAAACCTTACTGCTAGTAAAGTTACTATAGCAGACGCACTTATAAAAGATGCCATGATAGATACTGTAAGTGCGAATAAAATCAATACTGGTACAATTAATACTAACAATGTAAATATTCAGAGTGATGATGGCTCTATGTTATTACAAGGTAATCTTCAACAATTTAAAGATAGCAAAGGTAATGTACGTATTCAACTAGGAAAAGATGCTAAAGGTAATTTTACTTTTGTATTATATGATGAAACTGGTAAAGGTCAACTTATTAATCAGAATGGTATTCAATCAAGTGATGCGATAAAAGATGGATTAATAGTTGATAGTAAAGTGGCAGACAATGCCAATATAAGTGGTAGTAAATTAGATATTAGTAGTGTTATCAGTAATATCAATAATAACACTAATACTATAAAAGCAAGTCAAATAAAATTTAGTGATACTGACCAAACTTTAGATGTATCATTTAACCAACTTAAGAAGACAGTTGAAACTATAAAAGATGTTACTATCGGTGGAGATTTAAGTAGTGTTATTGAGCAGGTATCTACCAATACAACTAATATAGGTATAGCACAAGGACAAATTAGTCAATTAATCAGTAATACAACTATCACTAAGACAGACGGAACTGTTACTCAACTAAAAGATGAATATAATAGCACTGTAGATACTGTAAATAAACATACAACTGCAATAGGAAAATTAGAAACTAGTTTTAACGGAACATTGACAAAGACTGTATCTCAGTACTATGTATCTACAAGTAATACTACTCAAACTGGAGGTAGTTGGATAGAAACTACTCCTGAATGGGAAAGTGGAAAATATATATGGCAAAGAATAAAATACACTCAAGGTGATGGTAGTGTAACATACTCAACACCAGTATGTATTCAAGGTGCTAAGGGAGATAAAGGAGATAAAGGTGAACAAGGCTCACAAGGTATTCAAGGACCACAAGGCCCACAAGGTGAACAGGGTCCACAAGGTGAACAGGGTCCACAAGGACTACAAGGTTTACAAGGTGAACAAGGTGAGCAAGGTATCCCTGGAACACCAGGAAAAGATGGTACACCTGGTAAAGATGGTACACCAGGAACACCAGGTAAAGACGGTAAGACAACATATTTTCATATAAAATATAGTGCTAATGCGAATGGTAATCCAATGAGTGAAACTCCAAGTACTTATATAGGTACATATGTTGATTATAATGCAAATGATAGCACTGATTATAAAGCTTATACATGGAGTAGATTTGAAGGTCAACAAGGTGAACAAGGTATACCTGGAACTAATGGTACAGACGGTAAAACTTATTATCTACACATAAAATATAGTGATGATGGAGGTAAAACTTTTACATCAAACAAAGGTGAAACTCCTGGAGCTTATATAGGAGTTTATACTGATACAAACAATAAAGATAGTGAGTCTGTTACTGCGTACACATGGAGTAAGATAAAAGGTGAGCAAGGAGCAAAAGGTGATAAGGGTGATAAAGGTGAACAAGGTTTACAAGGAGTACCGGGAACACCTGGAACTGACGGTAAAACATACTATACATGGATTAAATATGCTAATGATAATAAAGGTACTGGTATTAGTAACGACCCAACAGGAAAACTTTATATAGGTTTTGCTTATAACAAAACAACATCTACTGAGAGCAATACTCCTACTGATTATACATGGAGTTTAATCAAAGGGGATAAAGGTGACCAAGGTGTTCAAGGTGAACAAGGTAAAGATGGTAAAACTTATTATACTTGGATAAAATATAGTGATAATGCAGACGGAACAGGTTTATATGATACTCCAAAAGATACAACAAAATATATAGGTATTGCTATTAATAAAACAACATCTACTGAGAGTACAAATAAAACTGACTACACATGGAGTAAATTTAAAGGTGATAATGGTAAACAAGGTGATAAAGGACAATCATTAACAAACTCAACTCCACAATGGTATCTATCTACTAGTAACACAACACAAACTGGTGGTAGTTGGGTTGAGAGTATGCCTGCTGTAACAGAAAATAAATACTTATGGTTAAGATATAAATTAGTATGGCAAAATCCTACATCAACTACTTATACAACTCCAACATTAGAACAAGTGGCAGAACAAGTAAAAGTAGTAACTAGTAAACAAACAAAATTGGAACAATCATTAGATGGGTTCAAGATGACAGTAAGTGATACTTATGCAACAAAAGAAGGATTGGATGAAGTTAAGGAATCAATTCAAAACAAAGATGGATATACTATAATACTTAGTAAAGAGTGTATAGTAACCACTTGTGAATAAATGGAGGTGTTTATATGGCAACAATAACTGTATCAAGTAATCCCAGTACATCTGGAGATACTTTGACCGTGAATTTTACAACCGATGTTACTAATATCTCCGACATTCTACTTAGTAAAGATGGAGGTAGTACTTATATAAGTGCCACTTCCTTTACTAAGTCTAGTGCCGTTTTCAATATTAGTAACTGGGATAATGGAACTTATAGTAATTGTAAGTTAAAATGTGTATATACTGAGAGTGGTGGTGGCACTACTGACACATATTATACTATAACATATAGTTTAAACCAAGCAACAAGCAGCAACACAACTAAATCCATTAAAAAAGGGTCTAGTTATACCACTATTGTTGCAGCTAATGAAGGCTATGATGTAAAAAGCATTAAAGTTGTAATGGGTGGAACTGATATTAGTAATACAGCTATTAAAGGAAGTAATATTAATATACCAAATGTTACTGGTGACATTACTATTACTGTTACAACACAAGAAAAACCTGAAACATTAACTATAAGTAATATTGAAAACATAACACAAACTGAAAAAACTGAATTTTATATTGAATACAGTACAAATATAGCAGTAGCAAAACATGAAGTTTCATGGGATGGCGGAAATACATTCTACGACAAGACAAGTGATGTAACTGCTAATGGAACAACTTATAAATTTAAGCATGATAATAAAGCTAGTGCTGGAACTTATAAAATGGCTATAAGAGTTACAACTGCAAAAGGTACTACTAAGACAAGTAATGTATTTACAGTCACTTTAGCAACTAAAGACGGATTAACTTTTACTCAATATAAAAGACTTAATGATGGTGTAATTACAGATACCACAGATGGAACATATTATAGCACATTAAATTATATAAGTGTAACTGCTGGTAAGTCTTATACTATTAATCTTAATAAAGCTAATTATGTATGTGTTTGTTATTATAATTCATCAAATTCTTATGTATCATTTGTTGAAGGAAACACAGATGACTGGTCAAATAAAGCTTTATCATACACATTTACTGTACCAGCCAATATAACTAAAATATTAATATGTGCTACTGGTGATTCAAGTACTGCCATCACAGGTACATTAAAAGAAAATGGCTCAAGTTCAAGCTCATTATTAGATTCTACTGGCGCTTATGTAATAGATGACTTCTCAGGTAGTAGTGTAGACTCAAATAAATGGGGATATGAATTAGGTTATGTTAGAAATAATGAAACTCAAAGATATACAAATACTAATGCTGAAATCAATGATGGCATATTAGCACTAAGAGGTAAAAAAGCGAGCGATGGTTCTTGGACATCTGCATCAATTATCTCTAAAGGTCATTTTGCTTTCATGTATGGTAAGATAGTTGCTAGAGTTAGAGCATGTAATTGGAATGGTTCTTTTGGCGCATTTTGGACTTTAGGTGACAGTTTTGAATTTGGATATAAAGAAAATGGTAGCCCTGATACATTAGGTGAATGGTGGGCATATTGTGGTGAATTTGATGTAATGGAATTTTATAATGGCAAACTAACTTGTGGTACATTCTTCAATGAAAAAGAAGAAAGCGGCCGTGTATGGTATAATAATTATCCTACTGGTGATTGGCATGAGTTTGCAATGGAATGGAATACAGATGGTAGCTTAGTTTTCTCTATTGATGGAAATGAATTAAGTAGAACAAGTGCTACTGATAATAGAGCATTCCATATACCACACTTTATTCTACTTAACCAAGCAATTGGTGCTAGTGGTGGCACACCTGACAGTAACACAACAGAAATAACACAATATGTTGACTGGGTTAAATATTACCCATTAAGTACAGATAATCTAGTTGAAAATTCATCTGATTTTGAGTTAGAGGCTACAGATTTTAACGACAGTTCACATAATTGTGTTGTTAGACCAAAATTTAATGATAACTGTATTAATAAATCAATTACATGGCAATCTAATAATACAAGTTTAGTAACTTGCCACAGTGGATTATGTAGTAGTTATGCAGGAGCTAATGGTGAAGTAATAATTACAGGTACTTCACATTCAGGTGTATCAAAACAAATTACATTAACTGTATCTAATGGAGTATTAAGAGCTAAGGATTCCGGTGGAGGAACTACAGATACTTATTATACAATCAGTTATCACTTACATGATTCTACTAGTTCCAACTCAATTACTTCAATTAAAAAGGGTTCTAGTTATTCCACAACTATTTCTCCTAAAAATGGCTATAGAGTAAATACCATAGCATGCATGATGGGTGATACTGATGTAAGTAATTCAGTAGTTAATGGCAACAATATTAATATAGCTAATGTTACAGGAGATGTCTCTGTTCTTGTAGATACTGAAGCAATTTCTACACCTGAACCTGAACCAGGTACTATAGGAAATATGACCTTTGGTAAAAAAGTGGATAATAGTACACATAAGATAGTTAATAGTACAGATGACTGGGCAACAGTCAATCCAGTAACAGTTGAGAAAGGTGCACACTATTCATTACAAATGGATGCTACATGGGTATGGTGTTATGCTTATGATGATAATGATAACTTTGTTAAAGAGTTATTTACTACTACAGGTGATTATAATACTAAATATACTTTTGTTGCTGAAACTACTAAAATAAGATATGGATGTTATGACCCACGAAAATATTTATCATATTGTAATTTAACTAAAACAAGCTAGGAGGTGGTTAATAATGAGTGAGATTTATAGTAATACGTTTACTACAACAGTTAATAAAGATATGGTAGAACAAACTAGTAAAAATACTAAAATTGATATATATAATGGAACTACTCCATTAGTCGCAGTTAATACGACTCCAACCAAAGGTCAGTACAAAGTAACTATAACAGATACCACTAACTGCACTGCAAAACTAGAGAGTGATTATAAAACTATCACTCTCCTTACTGCGACTGGCAATGCAGGAGAAATACACGTCACTATTAATATAGAAGGAAAATCTACTGTTAATAAAACTATCCCAGTTGCGACTATTACCAAGAGTTCAGTAATAAAAGCCAATGAAACAAAATATGAACAATTGGCTGATAGATTTTCCTGGATGGTTAGAGGTAATAGTGCAAGTTCAATGACCCTAACAGATGAGATGTTAGCGATTATAACTAAGCAAGTAAAAGTAAATGGAGATATGATAGTTGATGGAGCTATTGATGGTAAAACTATTACTGGAGCAACTATAGTAGGGAGTACTTTTAGAAATCAAAGTAATACATTTAGTGTTGATAGTGAAGGTAATATAGTCGGTGCTCAAATACAAGGTTCTGAGGTTATCGGAGATAGTTTCTCAGTTGAGGGAGAACTTACTGCCGATACAATCACTGCCAACAAAATAAATAGTGCTCAGTACCCAAGTACTTTGGAAGATGACATTCAAATATCAATTAATAGTGGTGGTAGTGATGACAATGAATTATATGATGGTGTATCGTTTGCCACAGTAACTGGAGCATTAGAAGCCTTACCTAAGTTCCTAAATGGAAAAGTAGTAAATATATGGATACAAGAAGATATTTATGAAAATATAGATATTAGATATTTTTCGAGTGGCAGAATTAATTTATATTTAGATGGCAATACTGTATATGGATGGATTAGAAATTATATGAGTAGCATTAAAGTGTATGTATATGGAGGCTATATG
>UMEF01023975.1_pt1 | contig 38452 bp, 40 predicted proteins | sample 1964671 | NCBI WGS metagenome assembly UMEF01 (sample SAMEA4836012, study PRJEB28245) | human gut metagenome | biome: gut microbiome; material: fecal sample | place: Denmark | collected 2008 | reverse complement strand
ATTTATACTATAATTCTAACTAATAATCAATAGCTATATTAAAATAACTAAAATCATTATAGCAATAGGAATTAACTTACCACGAGTATAATAAATATCAATAGTATCAAGAGTATCATTAGTATAAAGAGAATCAGTAATATCAAGAATATTAAGAATATCATTAGTAATACCACCAGTAATATTAGCATGACTAGTATTAATAGTCATTATAATACTGATAATATTAATAGTGCTATTATTAGCTAGAACTAATGCTGTTGGTAATTATGACTAGAAGTCTTATTAGACTTGATAGTATTGTTAGAGCTAGTCTTAATGACGATTGTATGACTAATAGTCATGACGATAGACGTGGTAGAGCTAGAACTGAAACTGATAGAGATAGTCATGACGAATATGACTGAAACTGATAGTGATATAACTAGAGATGATAGAGATGAAATAGTTATAACTAAAGGTTATGAGAGTATAACTAGAAGTTATAAGAGTATAACGAAAAGTTATAGGAGAGAAAGAGAGGGAGTTGGAGCTAATACTAACAATGATGATATAACTAGAGGTTATAACTAATGGTTATGAAGATATAACTAAAGGTTATAATGAACGAGAATGAGAGAGATTAAACAATAGGTTTAGATTGATTAGGAAGAGGATGAAGAGAAGGATAAAGAGGAGGAAGAGGAATGGCAGCAGGTCTAGTTCCTTTAGCATGACCATCTCCACATTCAATTCCACATTCACCACTACCACAATCATATCCAACTCCACATTCAACCTCAATTTAACCCTATTTGAACCACATCCATCTTCACCATCTCATTCTCCACGAAATCCACATTCACCACTTTCATCTCCATATCCTCTTTCTCCACATTCAATACCTCTCGTCACCTCTAATTTCATCTCTATAACTTTTTGTTATGAGAGTAAATCTCCATGACCAATATCAGTATAACAAAATGTTATAGGAGTAAATCATCATCAATTTCATTAGTAGAATTATCATCAGTAACTACATTATAATCATGGCTATCAAGGCTATCATTAATAATATGAGCGATACTTTTTAATTTACCAGCAATATCAGGTCTGCTCTTATTAACACTATCATATACTTTTGTTATATCTTCAGCATTACCATTAGTAGTAATATCAGTAATAGCAAGAAGAATATCAGCATTAGTAGGATGAAGATTAGTAACTTCAACAGAAGTTATAGAATTATCATTCTCAACTTCAATAGTAGTAATAATACGATGTACTTTCATGATGTTTAATATTAGGATAAGACTTATCAGAACTTACAGCTAGGTCTTGATTGACAAGTCTTATCAGACTGTTAAGTTCGTTTGCTGCAATCTATTTAATGTTGATAATGAGCATTTCGGGTTGAACACTAGCAACAGCATCAGCAAAACTATTGTTGATAACACAAACGCTACCAACCCGAAGGTTAGTAGCGTCATGTTCATTAGAACGGTACGTCGTCATCGTTCATTGCAGTAGCAACAAAACTAGCTGCTTTAGCTTTAGCCGCACGCTTGGCAGCAATGGCAGCACGAGCATCGTCCATAATCTGCTTGATAAGTACATTATATGCACCAACAAGAACAGGGTCAGTAGGTTGTTCGATACCTATAATATGATATACATATCGGTCATAATCCACAACATTGTAAAGATTATCTTTACGAGTAAACGGATTACGGTCTTGTACACCAGCAGGTACAAACTGGCAAAGAACCTTGACAGCAACACCAGTCAGATACATACTAGCAAAGCCAGCGTCAGCAGCCTCGCCAACATAGTTGACAAATCTACCGTAGAACTTGTCTTTGCGCATTACAAGCAGTATCTGATTGAATGGCATCTGAACAGCACCAAGCATACCCATTCGATGTGTACCATCAGGCATACTTTGAGCACCTTTGACAGGACTAGCAATAGTAACAAACGCATTGAGATAAGGTTTGCCATTACGACCTGTACGTTCTTGGCAATCAATATTAGTAACGACAGTAGTCATTACATAACTATGACCGTCAGTACAAATGCGTTTAACAACATCATCAATTGTTTCAACTACGTTAGCTTGTTCAACACTTGTAGCTTGTTCAACACTTGTAGCTTGTTCAGCTACGTTAACACTCTCGGGAGCAACAGCAGCATCTTGTGCAGCTTGTGCTAAATCTTTAACGTTTGGCACGACTATTAAGAATTTAATTACGCTAATCAGTAGCATTACTGACAGTTGTTTTCGTTTCAACTGCAAAGTATTTAATGTTGATAATGAGCAACATCATCTAGTAGAGATTAATCTCTACTAAGATAACTAACAATAGCCGATAGTATTCCAAATACAACAGCAGTAATTTGTTCATCACTAGTTGGCTCTACTTTCAATGCTAGTATTATAGCTGGCATCATCAGTATGATTGCAACTAACAACAATGGTTTGTTTGTTCTCATAATGATTAGTGTTAATAGTTAGTAATGTAATGAGATGAATAATCTCAATATATTTAATGTTGATAATGAGAGTGAGAACTTTACTTTCTCCTAGAACTTGACGGGGGTAGTCAATCAAGTTTAACATGACCGGGGGTTATACTCACTAGCCTCATCAAAACATTAATATACACTATTTTCATTCTCATTATCACTACCTTTATTATTCTTATATTCGCTATCATCATCACCTCATATTCATAATTATTTTTACTCTTTTCATCATCATTATTATAATCTTTATCATCTTTTTCATTTTTATCGTCATCTTCATTATTACCAATCCCAATCAATTTTACTAGTATCAACTTCTTCTGCTTCAATTATTTCAGTTTCATTATTTTCATTATTTGCTTTATCTACATTATTCTCATTATCGTCATATAAATAATCAAGTTCACTTTTATATACTTGTTTATTTTTAATTATAATACAATTATCATCTTTAACTAATCCTATTCTATCTATATAATTAACATTATTATCAAGTTTTATTTTAGAATCATCAAGTTTACCTTTAGTAATAATTTCATGAAATTTATTAATATCACCTTTAAATATAACTCTAGGATTAACTTCAAACATACTACGTTTATCTGTTCTACGAATAATATTAAGTTTTTCTAATGTAGCAATAGCATTAGCAAAATCTCGTTTATTACATCCACTTCTAATTCCATTCCTACAAACAGCATCAAATAAATCTTTACTAATTTTAACAACATTAGAATTAAAACAAATAGTATAATTAATAAAATAAAAAAGTTCATGAAGAATTATACTTCTTAATTCAACTATTTCTCTCCAAGCATTAATACCAACATTAGAATAATATCTTTTAATAATTTTACCTGTATCAAAACATTCCATACGTCCAGTACCACATAGATATTTTTTATTATTATTTTTAATATCAATATCAAAAGTATTAGGTATAATAATACTTCTATCATTAGCTATATCTTTATTAATAGCATCAATAACAAGTTTATTATAAACTCTACTAGGTTTAAAATCTTCTTTAAAAGTCATAACAATAATAGTATTAAGTTCAACATAAAAATATATTACTCTAGGAAATAGCGAAATGTATTCCAATATGGAATAGATTTCGTGCACAAAGGTAGTCATTTTTGCCACTTAATTTGCATACTGATGGAGAATTAGGTATTCAGCATGATACATAATATGTATTATAACTTATTGATAATCAATGTATTATAATTACTATAAAGATATATTATATATAGATATATTATATAGATTCGCTGTGACCCGCTCCGGACTTTCGTCCTCCGCTATACTCCCCGTGGAGGATGGATATAATCAGTATCAATCATATCAAGTTAATCAATACTATAATTATTATCATTATCTTTATTAATATCATTAATACTAATATGATTAAGTCTAACTCATCTCCATCCTCCACGGGGAGTATGACTTGCATATTTATAATCATATAATCCTCTATGATTGAAATGTTAAAAATAGTTTTTCTCTTGGTAGATTCATTCAAACTCTTACATTTGCTAAAAACAATTAAGTTATGGGTAAAGATAAAAGTGAAACTAAACCTAAATACACTAGAGAATTTCATAGTGGAGAAAGGAATAAAAAAGAAGTTAAAGTTCCTAGTAAACTTAAACTTGGAAATATTGGTATTGATAGTATTATTAAAACTAAATAATTTAGTGTTATGATTAAAGTTGAAAGTAAATTTAAAGATTTTGGTATTCAAATACCTACTGACATCAGCGAAATAACAAGTGAAGCACTTGATGCTATTCTTACTAATGTAGTTGTTGCTAAACATTATTGTGTTGTTGCTCTTTGCCAAAATGAAAGTTTGTTTGGTGTTATTAATAATAAAGTAAGTACAGTTGAGGTTATGCCAATTATTGCTAAAATTAGTAAAGAAGATGCTGAACTTATTGGTATGAACCAAATGGATAAGATTATTATTGACCGTTCTACTCTTGAACGTGGTTATCATCTTTATCTTAAACATAATGTTCTTAGTCCTCAATTTGTTAATAAGTATATTACTAATGATACTGAACTAACTCGTTCTATTACTGTTGGTACTTTTGGACAAAATCAAGGATATAAAAAAGGACAAAAAGTTTGGTTTGTTGAATTTAAAGTTATAGCTATTAATGATTTAAGAGCTGCTATTACTGATAAACATAAAGCTATTAATCCTTTTGTTTATCATTCTGCTGAAAAAGCTAATTAGCCATTTCGTCTAAATAATCGAACTCTTCTTAGAACTACTTATGTATAATTTAAAATTATAGGTACTTGTGTTCTTGTTTATAGTAGTAATCTAAGAAGAGTTCTTAAACTTTCAATTATGGATTTTAAGACTAATACTAGTTTTAATATTGCTAATACTAGTTCTCATGAAGATTTTGATGATGATTATATTCTTATTTATAAAGATATAAATAATATATTAGATGATATTGGATTTCAAGGTGATGATAGAATACTTTGTAAATCTATTATTGAAAGTCTTGAAAAAGAAGCTAGTATTAATATACGAAAAGATAAATGTGTTGCTATTCCTCATATTGGTACTATTCAAAAGAATTGGTATCGTTCCAAACTTATTAGTCATTATAAAGACTTTAAAGAAGCTAGAAAAACTATGACTAGAGAAGAGTATAAAGAATATACTGCTAAAGTTATGGAAGAAGAAAAGCAAAAACATTATGAAGAAGAAGAAAAGATTAAGACTGAAATTAAGTTTAAAAAGAAACTTCTTCCTATTTGGATTAAACTAAGTAAAAAACATAGTGCTGCTTATGCTAATCTTTGGCTATATGCTATGGGTAAACTTGAAATTATTGAATTTGATGAAGAAGTAGAAGAAATATATGAACGGTTTGGAATTGGATTGGATGCTGACCATAGATGAAACTGGTATGCCAAAAGCTCCTACACTTAAACAACTTCTTGATAGAGATGTTAGTCTTTTATATACAAGAGATAAATCTCCTAATAAAGAGATGTATATTAAAGAAGTTGGAGTTATTTATTATCTTGGTGACCCTAAAGGTCCGTGTCTACAAGAAGGTCTTAGTGAAAAAGAAGCTCTTAAGAAAGCTATTGAAAACTTTGATTTACCTAAAAATTATCAACCTGATATTCTTGTTTGGAAACTTATTAAAAGATATTATAATCAAAAAGCTGGTGCTGGTATGGAAGCTGTACTTAATATTAAGCGTGGTATTCATAATGTTGCTCTAGCTGCTAGCAAGTTAAATGAATTGTTGAATGACAAGTTATCTGATGGTGCTAGTCTAGAAGATGTTCCAGTTGTTATTGGTTATATGAAACAAATTAATGATTTAGCTAATCAGTTTCCAAATACGATTAAAGCTCTTAATGTAGCTGAAGAAAATCTTCTGTATGAACAAGAGAATGTTGCTGGTAGAGGTGGTGTTGAAATTACTAGTAGTATGATTGAGGAATAAGCTGATGCTAATCTACTCCATCCTCTACGGGGAGTCTAGCGTAGGCACGTAGTGCCGAAGCGGGTCCAAGCTAGTGTTGAACTTAATAATATTAATATGGAACTTAAAGATAAAAGATATAATGATATTAGACTTATTTTTAATGAAGCTGAACATAGTTATGCAGATACTTTAAATAATAGCTATATTAGTACAACTCAAATTCTTCATCAATATCAACCTAAATTTGATAAGAACTATTGGTTGAGAAAGAAGTCTAAAGAACTAGGAATAAGTGAGAAGAAACTAGAGGAACAATGGTCAACTATTACTAAAGAAGCTTGTGAACGTGGAACTAATACTCATAATGGTCTTGAAGATGGTGTTAAAGGAGCATCTATGTTTCAACAAGCTATTAATTATCTTGATAAACGTGAAGATGGTGTAATGGTTACTATTGCTGATATTCCAAATTTTGGTGCTAATTATAAACTTCTTAATCTTAAAGATTTTATTGAACTTACTAATAATCGTTATCCTCTTATTTATGATGCGTTTAAAATGTACACTGAAAGAGGATATAAGATTTATAGTGAAATTGGTATGTTTCTTATAGATTGGTTAATTAGTGGAACTATTGATATTCTTCTAGTTAATGAAGATACTAATTGTGCTGTTGTGGGTGATTGGAAAACAAATCGTGGCGGATTAAGATTTAGTAGTGGATATTATAAGAAAGATAAAACAGTTAAACCTGCACAACAAACTAATGTTTGGGTTGATAAAGATGAACGACTTTTAGCTCCTCTTAATCATCTTCCTAATTGTAATGGTGCTATATATAATCTTCAGCTTAGTATGTATGCTTTTGCTGTTGAATATATACTTGGTTTAACTATTAAAGGTATTTGGCTGTGTCATATTGATAGTGATTTTGAACTTAATGAATATGGTATGCCAAAAAGATTTTCTGATGGTCTTTATCATATTAAAGAGAATCCTGTTGAAACTACTAAATTCTTTACTATGAATTATCTACGTGACGATATTAATAAAGTTCTTAAAGATAGAGAATTACAAATTAAAGCTAGTGGTGTTCAAACTCAATTTAAACTTGCTATATGAAATTAAATAAAGATAATTTAATTGGAGTAATTATTGGTTTTATTGTTTTAGTTATATTTGCTATTTGTTTATCTAGTGGATGCACTAAACGTATTACTCCAGTTCCTGAAATTCGTTATGTTCCTGTTACTGATTCTACTGCTATTAATGAATTAGTTTTAACTAAAGAATTACTTCGTAGAACTCAAGATTCTCTTAATGCTTATAAGTCTGATACTACAATTAGTGCTGATTATTTTGTAGCTAAATATAAACTTGAACGTATTAGATATTATAATGATATTGCAGGTAAAGGAAATAATATCAAATTTTTACGTTCATGGATTCGTAGAACTCTTGAAGAATAAAATATTATGTATATTGTTAATCGTAGAAAAAATATTAGACTAATTGGTTGTGAGCATTTTATTGATGATGATTTTACATTTGTAATTTATAAAGTTCAAATTAAAGTTCTTTGGTTTTGGATTACAATTAAAGAATTTGATGGAGATGATTATTATGATGCTGTTGATTGTTTTAGATATTGTACTAACCCTTATATAAATTAAATTATGGCTTACTTTGGAGATGCTTTTAAAAAACTATCTATTAAAGAAGGTGGCTATGTAAACGATAAAGATGATGCTGGTGGAGAAACTTATAGAGGTATCAGTCGTAAATATAATCCTACTTGGCAAGGTTGGACTATGATTGATTCTTATAAGAAACATTATACTGTTGGTAGTAAAGAGTTTAAGTCTAAGCTTGATAATGATGTTCAGCTTCAGAAACTTGTTTGGGAAAAGTATAAAATAGGTTATTGGGATGTATTTGAACTTGATGATTTTAATAGTCAGAGAGTTGCTGAACAATTATTTGATACTAACGTGAATTGTGGTCAAGTTGCAGCTATCAAGATGGCTCAAAGAGTTCTTGGACTTAAAGAAACTGGTAGATGGAACCTTGATTTGCTTAATAAACTTATAGAAATAAAAGATTAACTTAATACTGTATAGAATTATGAAGAAGATGTTAATAGCAATATTTATAATAGCGATTATCAATTTGTGTTTAACTTTGTATTTATCAATAAGTCGTTTTAGTGTAGAAGCCAATTCATATAATAAAAGTGACACCGCTATTAATCATGTTCGGATTGATTCTATACAGTTAGTTATAACTGAAAGAGAAAGTATAGTTTATAAACTTAAAGAACATGAAAAAGATATTGAAGATAAAGTTATTAGTCTTAATGATAGTGCTTCTTGGGAGTTATTCAAGAAGTTGGTGTCAGAGTGAGATTGATAATGTAGTGCATCCTCCACGTGGAGTCAACATTACTGATACAACTGTTCTTGTTCCTATTAATATGATTAAGATTGCTAATACTAAGATTATCAAAGCTAAACTTTATAAAGATATTATTAACGAACAAGATAGTATAATTAATCTTCATAAGATTAAATATAATGCTCTTTATAAAGAAGTTGAAACTTTACAAAATAATCTTGATAATAGTAATAAAGTAAATGATAATTTAAATAAGTCTATTGAACGTATTAAACGTAAGAATAGATATTTGGTAAGCGGTGGTGCTGTTTGCGCTATCGCTTTTGTTGTTTGTTTACTAGTTAAATAAAATATTATGGCTGATGGTAAATATCCTTTTCTAGAATATATTGAAGAACCTGATAAAGAGAAAAAGTATAAGAAAGCTAGTGATTGTGGATGGTATGACCCTCATAATAACTTTTTAATTGGAGATAGTGGTGGTTTTCTCTTAAATATTAGACCTGGCAAATTTGTTAATACTGAACTTTTTAATGAAGCTGCTAGAACATATCAAGCCACTGGTAAATATACTCAATTTAAAGTTGATAGTATTCCTCATAGACAATTTAGACGTAGAGAATGTGATAGACGACGTAATGGTTTTTCTGCTCCTTGTTGGCAAAATCCGGATGGAAGTATAGAAGATGTTTGGATAACAGGTGGTCATTATAATTTTCTTAATTATACTCGTATGGAACGTACAGATGAATCATCTGTTATTGTTACTGAACATGGAGCTACTGCTAAAAAGATTTATAGTTTTCCTAGTTTTATTGATGCTCAATTTTGGACTTGGCAAATTATAGAATTTTGTAGACGTAATGGTTTACATCTTATTATTGATAAAACTCGACGTGGAGGTTTTTCTTATATTATGGCTGCTGATAGTTCTAATGAAGTTAACTTATCTAAGCATAAAGTTGTTATTCATGTTGCAGCTGATAATAAGTATTTAATTAAACAAGGAGGTTTAAGTGATTTTGCTGTTAATAACTTAAAGTTCTTTGAAGAAAAGACTCCATTTAAAAGAGGTATATATAGTCCTACTACTGATAGTTTTAAACTTGGTTATCGTATGAAAAATGGAGTTGAAGCTGATGATAGTTGGTCTAGTTCTCTTTTAAGTGTTAGTGCTAATAATAATCCTGACTGTGCTATTGGTAAAGATGCTGTTACAATTAAAGTTGAAGAGCTATCTACAATGCAGAACTTTGATGAGTTTATGAATGTAACTGAACCTACAATGACTGTTGGTACTCGTACTACTGGTACTCTTATGGCTTGGGGAACTGCTACTGCTGCTAATATGCAAATATTTGAACAAAACTTTTATAATCCTAGAGCATTTGGATTTATGCACTTTGAAAATGTTTGGGATAATGATGCTCGTAATGAAGTTTGTGGATTTTTTAAATCTTATGCTTGGGGTCTTGAAGGAGAGATAGATGGAGTTAAAGGATTTGATGAAGATGGAAATAGTAATCTACGAATAGGGCTTCAGCTTGCAGCACGAGAAAGAACTGAAAAGAAAAAGACTGCTAAGACTTTTGCAGAATATCTTAATTATCTTGGTCAACGTGCTTTATTCCCTGCTGAATCTTTTAGTAGTGCTAGTGAAAATATATTTAGTAGTGAAGCTCTTAATAAGTTTGAAGATAAACTTCGAGTTGATAATAGTTATAAGTTTTACACTGATGGTGAACTATTTGAAGATGGAACTAAAAAGATTTATTTTAAATCTAATGCTCGTATAAGAATTGAAAATCCTGATATGAAAACTTATGATTATATTCAAGGAGTTCCTAGACGTGGTAACGAAGACCCTCATGGTTGTATAAGAGTTTGGTTTGCTCCTGAATATGAAGAAACATATATTAATGATAGACTTGTAAGAAGTATTCTTCCTGGCACTTATGTTGCAGTTTATGACCCTGTTGGTATTGATAAAGATAAAAAAGAAATTACTGATAGACATTCTCATAATAGTATATTTGTTATTGAAATGCCTAGAGAACGTAATGGATTTAAACCTAAGTTGTGTGCTGCATATTATGGACGTACTGAACGACTAGAAGAAGCTGATGAAAAGTTTTATCGTTTATGTAAATGGTATAATTGTATTGGTACTGGACTTGTAGAAATAAATCGTGGTGAAACTGTTTCTAATTTTCGTAAATGGAAAGCTACTAAATATCTAGGTTATGAACCTTTATATGTTTGGGATTCTGCTGTTAAAGAAAAAGTTAGTACTAGTTATGGTTATAATATTGGTAGTGGTCCTAAGAAACTAGATGGTCTTCGACTTCTTAAAGAGTTCTTATATGAAGTTATTGGTAAAAATGAATTTGGAGAAGATATTTATGTTTTTGAAAGATTTCTTGATTATCAAACAATTCTTGAACTTAAAAAGTTTAATGCTGAAGGTAACTTTGACCGTATATCTAGTCTTATACTTTTGGGTATATATTGGAAATCTATTGATATTAAAGGTAAACGAGAACTTGCTAGTCGTAAGAAAGTTACAGAAGATAATGATAAAACAGATATTTTTAATAGACAATGGTTTTAAGATTAAACAAATAAAGATATGTATAATTTTGGTAGACTTGATTTTCCTAATCAGCATGTTAGTTATGCTGAAAAACAAGAAGTTGATTGGTATGCTAAATGTTGTGATTACGTTATAGAAGCTGGTATTGCTTGTAAAGCTGATTTTAATGTAGAAGAAAAGTTTAATATTCTTCTTGGCAATATTCCTAGAGAATATTATAGAAAAACTCTTAATCCTTATAATGAGAAAGATAAAAATCTAACTCGTTTTCCAGCTACTATGCGTAATTATGATATGATGAAAGGTATTATTAGAAGATATATTGGTGAATATATTAAGAATCCACATGATTTTATTGTTGGAGCTAATAATCCAGAAGTTGTATTTGCTAGAGATGCTGAACTTGGTAAACAAATTATGATGCTTGCTGAACAAGCTGTTGCTAAGAAAATACAAGAAAGTTATATGCAGTTTGTTAATGAAGGTAATAATCCTGAACAATTTAATCCTGAACAAGCTGTTGATATTGAAGCTTTTATTAAAGAATTTAATGAAAATTTTATTGATGATATTAGTGCTCAAGGTCAAGATTTAATTAATGTTATTGATGATTTAACTGATGCTTTTACTATATACGCTAGAGCTTATTTTGAATTTGTTGCTTTTGGAGCTTGTTATACATATAGAGATGTTGTAGGTAATCAATTAATTAAACGTGTTGTTAGTGTTAGAGATGCTTTTCCTGTTCCTAACGATAATATGTTTGCAGAAGATTATGATATGTTTGCTGAACGTCGTATGTTGACTAAACAACAAATTATAGATGAATTTTATGAATATCTTTCTGAAAAAGAACGTGAAGCTCTTGATACATATTATCAATATAGTGCTACTACTTCTAGTGATAAAGCACTTTTAAATTGGGATAAATATATGTATTATTTTGGTGATATATGTAGTAAATTTAATAAAGATGATTTGCAACATATTAAGAACACTAATATAATGGCTCGTGATGCTAATAATGGTTTATTTGAAGTTTGGCATACTGTTTGGAGAGGTGAAATAAAAGAAGGTATTCTTACATATAGTAATGGAGCATTTGTTACAACAAGAATTGTTGATGAAACTTATCAGCTTAACCCTGCTAATGGTGATATTAGTATTGAATGGGTGTGGCGTCCACAAGTTTATGAGAGCGTTAGAATTGGCTCTCGTGCTACAAGTATATATCCTTATAAGGCTCGTCCTATTGCTTACAATAGAAATGGTAAACTTCCTTATAATGGTATTGCAGAACTTTTGCCGGGTTTTGGAAGATTTAGTGTTGTAGATACAGTTATTCCTTATCAAGTATTTCGTAATATAGTTTCTTATCATAGAGAAATGGCTATTGCTAAAAATAAGATGAATGTTCTTATGATTGCTAAATCTCTTCTTGGTAAAAAACCTGCTGAAACTATATATCGTATGGCTGCTGATGGTGTACTTTATATTGATGATGAAGATGATGCTAATCTTGTTAAAGCACAAAGTGTTCGTTATCTTGAAAGTCGTATGAATAATTATATTACTGAACTTGGACAACTTATCCAAGAGATTGAACAGACTGCTAAAATGGAATGTGATATGACTCCACAACGTTATGGTGAGATTGCTAATAGTGCTGGTAAAGGAGTTACTGATGAAGCAGTTATTCGTGGAAGTATGGGTTCTGTTATTATTGAATTTATATTTGATAAAATGAGAGAACGAGATTATCAAGCTGAAATGGATTATACTAAACTTGCTTGGATTGATGGTCTTAATACTTCTTATAAAACTAAAGATGGTGATATTAGATATTTAAGTCTTGATGTTAATAGTCATATATTTGCTAATTATATTGTTACTTGTAAAACTTCTGTTAAAGAACGTGAGAAACTTGAACAATATAAACAGCTTGCATTTAGTGCTGCTCAGAATGGTAATATGGATATGGCTAATGCTGCTATACGTGGAGATAATGTTGCTCAAATTAGTAAACTTATTGATAAGTATCAAAATATTCAACGTGAGCATGAACTTGATGTTGAACGTGTTTCTCAACAAACAGAACAACTTCGTCAAGAATTTGAACTTGCTAAGATTGATAGAAAAGCAGAACAAGATAGAGAAACTATTAGAGTTGAAAAATATCTTGATGGTCAAATTGAAGCTATGAAAGCAAATGCTAATATTATGAGTTTTGATAATGGTCTTAGTGATGCTGAAAAGAGTCAAGCTGAAGAACGTATGGAAAATGCTAGACTTAATCTTGAACGTAGTAAACTTAGTTTAGATGCTCAAAAGACTTCTGTTGAAGCGCAACTTAAAGAAAAAGAATTAGCTGTTAAACTTAAAGAAAGTGATGATAAAGTCAAGATTGCAAAAACGAATAAAAATCGTTATGATAGTAAAAGTAAATAATCGGCTGTACTTCTAAATTTTGTTCATAATAGGGCTGGACTTGCTTGTGAAAGTAGGTTCAGCCCATTTTCATTTTTCTTTACACCACATGAACCATTTTAAGCTCATTTTAAGCACTTTATTCATTTCGTGATAGATTAATCATTATAATAAAATTTGATTCATACACGGCTTCTCTGAAAGCGACAGGTTAGGTTATCAGTAATAAATATTCTAGTTAGCAATAGTATGTTAGTCGGCAAATCGGCTTAAAGGTGAACATATTTTAACGATACAAGTAAAACTCGTATTATTATTATAGTTTATATTTGTGATATAGTAATTAATTAAAAACAAAGAATTATGCCTAATTTTGATAGTTTTGGTTTTAATGGTGAAACATCTAATGGTGATGGAAAACCTACTGACGACATTACAGACCTTGATACAGGTAAAACAGGGCAGTTAGATGCTGATGGTAATTCTATTGATGATATTACTAATAATGGTAATGGAGATGGGAATAGTGATTCTAATGCTAATAAAGATAACCAATCTTCATCCTCTACGGGGGGTAAGCCTAATGACAAAGCGAATGACGCTGATGCTGAACATGGTTTAGAAGAAGGTACTATTATCGAAGATGGAGATAATAAATATACTGTTGATAAAGACGGTAATCTTATTGACGATAAAGGTAATATTTTTAAAGCTAAAAATGAAGTTGCTGCTTATCTCAAAGAATTTGAAGTAGAAGATACTAAAGAAGAAAATACTATTGATGTTAAATCAATTCAAGAACTTGTAGGTGTTTCTGTTACTTCAGAAGATGGTAAACCAGTTGCTTTTGATAATACTCCTCAAGGAGTTGCAAGTTATATTCAATCCGTTATTGATTTAAAACGTGACGAATTTGCTCAAGCTGGTGTTAATAAATTATTTGAAGATTATCCTATCGTTGGTGATTTTCTTAATTATTATGTTGCAAATGGTAATTCATTTGAAGGCTTTGGTGAACTTCGAGATAGAAGCGGTATTGAAGTAGATGAAAATAATGTAAGTCAACAAGAAGCTATTGTTCGTGAGGCGTTTAAGGAATTTAATCGTCGTGGTAATGTTGATAAGTATATTCAATATCTTAAAGATAGTAATGAACTTTTCAATGTTGCTAAAGAAGAACTTGAAGCTCTTCAGAAAGCTGATAACGAAATGCGTGAAGCTAATGCTAAAGAAGCTATGCGAGTTAAAGCAGAAGAAGAGAAACAACTTGTGGAATTTTGGAATGGAGTTAAAGAATGTATTGATAAACGACAAATTGCTGGTTATCGTATTCCTGAAACTGTTATTATTGAACGTAATGGAAAACAAATTTCTACTACTCCAGAAGATTTCTTCAATTATGTTTATCAAGTTGATGATAAAGGACTTTCTCGTTATGAAAATGATTTAATGAAGTTATCTCCTGCTGAAAGACGCGATGAAGAACTGCTTAAAGCTTGGCTTAAATATACAGGTAAAGGTTATGATAGTTTGATAGAAATGGCTGTTTCTGATAAAGAAGCTAAAAAGTTGAAACTTACTGCTAGTCAACGTAAATCTACAAAAGGAGCTATTAAAATAACTAAACCTGACAGTAAAAAAGACGTTCTGAAAGATGAGCGTTTTGGTTATTAACATAATAGTAAATTTGTAGATGAAAACATTACGTGTTATTGGACAAACTCGTTATGAAGATAGAGGTTATTCTAATGAAGAATCAATTGCTTATCTTCAGCTTCAAAAGCCAGAAGAAATTAATAGTTTTCTGACTTATAATTATGGTATGGATGATGACCGTTTTCCTTTAAGTTTTATTACTGAAGGTCAAGGTAGTCGTGGTATTAAAGATGTTGCTACTGTACAATGGACTTGGAAAACTATGGGTCGTATGAAGTTTACAGACTTTGTAACTTACTTTAATACTGCTGTTACTAAACCCGGTCAAAATGGTAGTGAATTTGAAGTTCATTTCTCTACTCATTGGTTTATTGAACAACATGGTCTTACTGCTCCCGATGGTGTTACTCAAGTTCGTATTCAGAAAGACTTAGGTGAATCTGCTTATGGTTATGCTTATCTTCTGAAACTTACTTCTCCTAATCCTGATGCTTATGTTGACCCTCAATGGTTGGCTAAAGGTATGTATTGGGCAATGAGTGCTCCTACTGTTTCTGAATCTTATTCTAAAGGTAACAGAAGCAATACTATGGGTCCTGCTGGAATGACTTCTCAACTTGAGTTTTATCGTTATTCTAAAGAAATAGCTGGTAATCTTGCTAATGTTGTTACTCAATATCAATTCCAAAATGATAATGGTGGTACTTCTAATCTTTGGATTAACGAAGAGATGCGACAGTTCAACTTGCACATGAGAGTAATGAACGAAGAACGTTTGTGGAAGTCTGAATATAACCGTTTACCTGATGGTACTATTCCTTTGAAAGACCATGATAATGGTAAACCTATCCCTCGTACTGCTGGTATGTTAGAAATTTGTCGTGAATCTAACTATGATACTTATGGTGAAGTTCTGACTGTTAACAAACTTGAACGTACAATCGGTGATGTTCTTGACCGTGATACTCAAGATGGTGATAAGAATGTAGCTCTTATGGGTGGTAAAGGATTTATTCGTGACTTTGAAATGGCTATCAGAACTGATGCTAAAGAAAACGGATTTATTACACCTCTTGGTGAAAAGATGATTCAAGATAATGGTGATGGTCTTTCTTATGGACGTTACTTTAATAAGTATAAAACTCCAGATGGATATACTATTACTGTTATTCATAATGCTTATTTCGATAAGGGTACTGATGCTGAAGCTGCTAAGCAAAATGGTATGATTCATCCTACTACTGGCTTGCCTATTACTTCTCATCAAGCTGCTTTGATTGATATGAGTAATTATAAAGGTAATCAGAATGTTCGTATAGTACGTCAAAAAGGACAAGCTTATAAAGCTAAAGTTATTGAAGGTATGACTGATATTCCTGCTTGCTGGGGATTGCCTAATACTAATCATGCGGCTACTGAAATTGATATGGCTCGTTATGAAGTTAAAGGTTCTATTGGTTTGCAGGTAGATAACACTACTAAGATGTTCTTATTGAAATGTGTATTATAATCATTTAAAAGAAGCTATTTAAGATATGGATTTTAACAAAGTAAATGAAGCTAATAAAGCAGGAGAAAATACTCCTGCTGCTTCTAATATAAATACAGATAAACAGGTTATACCCCCCGTAGAGGATGGAGTAGATAAACAGCCTGCTAATACAGTAGGATTTAGAGATGAAAGTCTTGATGAACCTTATACTGAAAAACGAACTATTACTATTAATTTAGTTACTAATTATTCATTATATCGTAGAGTTAATGATAAAACATTACCTAAACGAATGGATAAGATTGGTAGTTGTGTTCGTAGTTCTCGTACTCTTTCTTCTAATAAAGGTGAGATTGAATCTTATTTTCCTGCTTTAATTGGTCTTGCTCCTAATAATGAAAACTTTATTTCACGGGTTAAGGCTTATCTTAATAATATTAGTGTTTCAGTTGATGAACTAGGTAAGACTTTTGATATTTCTTTCTTTTGGAATCGTAAACGAGATTATCTTCGTTTTAGAGCTGAAGAAGAAGCTATTGAAACTGCTTATATGAATAGTGACCGTAAAGGAGTTAAAGAACTTAGAGAAGCTCTTGAAGCTAAGATTACTAAGTTAAATCTTCTTGAAAGTGAAAAGTATAAATATGGTTATCCTATTGTTCTTGATGATTATCTAATTTATCGTCATTGTTTATTATATAAAGATGTAGCTAAAGATATTGCTCTTATTAATTCTGACCCATCTATTAGATTTTATTTTAAAGATGACCAAAGAGAAGCTGAGCGTCTTGCTAAACATCGTCAGGAAATTAATTCTGCTAAAGGCAATTATGTTAAACTTCTCACGAATAGTGATTTGTTTGATGCTGTATTTATTCAATACTGTGTTGCCAATAATATTAATATTCCTAACGGTATGGCTATGGATACTGTCGATAAACAAACTCATCTTGATAAATTTAGTACAAATGAACCTGCTAAGTTTAATAAACTTTGCAATGATAAGGATATTACTATTAAATCTTTAATTGAGGTTCTTATTTCTCGTGGAGAATTTATCAGAGCAATTCATAATCAAAATATTACTACTCCTGATGGTGAGTTCATTGGTGCTAATGTTAAGGAAGCTGTTACATGGTTTAAAAATCCTACTAATAGTGCTCTTGTTAGTGCTTATAAAAATAAACTTAAAAACATTTGATTATGAACATTGGGGAGATGCACGTGACGTTCAGAGAACTGGCACAACAGATGGGTATGCAGACCGTTCGTGCTATTCTCATGGAAGATATAGATATTTGTCTTAATGCTGCTATAATTGAAAAAGCTAGAAATGTAATAGTAGAAAACGTTGGACCTGTTCCTTATAATGATAAGGTTGCTCGACAAAATGCTTCTATTAGTCCTGTTAATGCTCTTAGAACTTTATACACAGCGGGTACTGTTAACGGCGGAGATATTACAGGTGGTGGAACAGAAGTTGACCCTTATAAAATTAACATTGATAGCGACGGAATAATGCTATATACAGGCTTTCAAGTTAGTTATAATGGCAAGACAATTTATGATTGTAGAATTATTGAAGCTGAAGATTTAGGTCAAACGCTAAGAGATTTCTGTAATCGTGCTGCGAAAGATGCTCCGATAGTTACTATATTTGGAGATGAATCTGGTATCAATGTTGATATATATACTGGACGTAATAATACAGTTAAACCTCAATTAGTTAAATATCTTTATATCAAAGAACCTGCTAAAGTTAAATTTGATGAAGATAGAGAAGAAGATTGGGTTAATTGTGATTTACCTCCTTATTTACATATGGAAATAGTTATGCGTGCAGTACAGATTTATCTTGCTAGTATTGGTGCTACTTCTAATGGAGCTGATAAACAAAGTTAAACTCTAAATTAAATTAAAAATGAGACAGTTTTTGTTAGCGGGCAATGTCGCTTATGGAGCAAGTTTGCCTCTTGCTGCTGGAGCGGTTGCTTTTACTTATCTTGCTAATGGCAAGGAAACGATTGACGCTGACGGTACTAAGATTACCGATAAGTTTTACATTAATCTTGGTCGTGAAGCAAATGGTCCAGTAGTTCTTCCAGCTTATAAGAAACATCTTACTTTTGTTAAAGGTGCTTATCAAGCTGCTACTACTTTTTCTGCTAATCTTACTATCGGAGATGTAAATGCTTATTCTGATTATTCTATTATGATTGTGAAAAAAGGGTTAAAGTTCAATGAACGTAATCGTTGGACTGCTACCATTCATACTGGTCTTAATCCTACTGCTAATGATGTAGCAAAGAAATTAGCTAACCAAATTAATAATAATACTGTTGGACATGGTATTAAAGCATCTGTTGCTGAGGCTAAAATCACTCTAACTGCTGAGTCTAAAGGTATTGATTATGAAATTCTTGGAGCTGATGAATTAGTTGGTATTGCAGTCACAGTTACAGCTACTGGTTTTCCTGCATATGGAGATGCGGCTTATATTACTGATTTGGCTAATAAAGCTGCTGCCGATGCTGGTATCGAATATACTTATCGAGATACTTATACTGAACTGTATCCTACATATCCGCTTAATCCTTTGAAACAACCTGATAGTGCAGATGCTGGATATACTATCTTTACTCTTCGTTTTGCTGTTCCACGTGAAATGAAAACTAGAGATGAAGTTGTTCATCAGATTGTACAAATAGCGTTCCCTACTGGAGCTACTGCTATTGCAACTGTTGAAACTATCCTTAAAGCTATTGCTACTGAAGAAAAAGCATAACCTATTACCCGACTCGATTAGGTAAATATTAGGTAATATTAATCGAATAGGGGCTATTGGTATTAGCATTAGTGTTGATACTGATAGTCCCTATTCTTGTATCTATAAAAATGGAATTAATTCAAAATGCCTTTGAACAAGGTCTTATTCCCGGTATTGTTATTGTTATTTATCTTATAATTAATAAGATAATTGATAATAATAAAAGAAATCCTTTAGATGATATTGCCAAACTTCTTGATATAGTTACTAGAGATATTATTGAAAAAGATAGAGAAAAATCTAAAGCTGTTATTTCTATTACTATGGTTAATGCAGCTTCGGAATGTGCAAAGTTTGTTGCTTCAACTATTATTACTAATAATGTTGATAATAATCGTGACCAAATAGAATATAACGCTAGACATTTAGTTAATAGTGTTTATTATGATGCTTATTCTAAACTTAATATGTATCGTGGTGATGAAGATTATCTTAGTCATTATATGAAAGAAGAATGGAAAGAAGATATTTATGGTGATATTATAAATATTGTCTATAATAAAAATCTTGATTCTAATCAACGTATTCTTGCGTTTAATAAACGTATTGATATTAGAGTTAATGATTATACTGCTTATATTATTAATAAGGCATTTAAATAAGATGATATTATGATAAGAGGTTATATTAATAATCCAAAACAGCTATCTAAAGAGATGCAATTACGCATTGCAAGCATGGCTGAAAAACAGGTGAGAATAGCAGAATTAGGCTTCCCATTGAACGAAAAAAATTGGTGCAAACTAACACAAGGGCAAATTTTAATTCAAGCACTAGAAGCCTTAGAATTGCTTTCTGATGAGCAACAAAAATCAATTATTAATTCATACAATAACTTGATGCTAGAATGAGTGAACAAATAGATGATAATTATGTTAATGGTGTCTATGTAAAAGCTGATGGAACTGAACAAGTTGAGATTAATCCTCAATATGTTTATATGACTGTTCCTAGCAAATATGTTTGTGTTTATCATAAACTATTAGTTCTTATGGCACAATATGGACTTGATATGCTTAATGATTGTTCTGCTACTTGTAAAGGTAATAATAAAAATATTGTTACTTGTTGGAATATGTTTCAATCTGCTATGGCAGCATATCAACTTGGTCAAGATAAACTTGCTGAAACTCTTCTTAAATATATTAAAGGTCAACTTAATATTATTTATGAAGGTAGTGAACAAGTTCAGTATAGTGGTTCTATTACGCTTCCTGTTGATGAAGAAGGTAAAATTCATGCAATAGTTAGTTGTGGAGATGCTCCTAAATTTTATGTTGACCCTGAAACTGGTAAACTTTGGGAGAAGAAAGAAGAAGGCAAAGAATATAATGAAACTTATAGTCTTAGTGATGTTGATTATGATAATGAATAATGTGAATGTGTTCCATCCTCTACGGGGGGTCTACACTATGAATTTAGTAAACCTAGAGAATGTATGAAAACAATAGAAGAAGAACTTGGTAAAGTTAGTCTTACTTGTAATGGTCAATGGAATGATAGACCTTATGAAAGACTATGTATAGTTCATGACGGTTTCTATGCTAGCTATATATCTCGTAAAGCTGTTCCTGCTGGTATTCCTTTATCTAATGAAGAGTATTGGCAGCCTATTGCTAAACTTCGAGAAGATTTAGTTATTGATTATGAAACTTTCAAGAAAGAAATACTAGAACTTATTGCTGTTGTTCAAAGAGGTCTTAAAGCTGCTAGAATTGTAGTATCTACAATGGAAGATAGAGATGCTCTTACATGGGAACAAATTGGAGTAGGTTGTGAAGTTTATGTTATTGAAACTAAAAAGAGTTATATTCTTGATGAAATAACTCCTGTTACTAATGCAAAGAAATGGCATCTTGAAGCTGATTCTGAAATTGGTTCTAAATTTGTAGAATCGTTTAGTGGTATGTTTCCAAGAGCGATTGCAGAACGCGCAGTTGCTGATGAATTTGGTATTAATATTCAAGATAATTATCTTCGTCGTAATGTTGTAGTTAATTATATGGCACAAGTACTTAAACAGTATTTTGAAGATAATGCTGTTCAAATACTTGAAGGTCAGATTACTCCTGAAATGCTTAGTGAATCTGTTAAACAAATGTTTACTGCTTCACAGATTACTAATGCAGCTGATGAAGAAGATTTAACAGTTGTTGATAATCTTCTTAAATTTGCAGATAAAGACTATAATACAAATGATTATAGTGGAAAGGCTCGTAAATATCTTCGTAAGAATATGATTAGTGGTGTTAATACTCTTACTCAAGATATGATTAACGAGCCTAATACTATTTATATACTTCAATATGATTATTGTTTAGCTGGACAAACTATTGAACTTCCAGATAATAGTATTATTCTTTGGAGAGGTGGTAGAATGTATGATGGTGCAGTTAAATTAAATCAATGTAGACTTCTTAGTAATTATCGTCAAGAAGATATGTTTGATAAAGAATCTATATCTCTTGATGGAAATTGGGCTGTTGGTCAAATACTTTATCATCCTCTTGATTTAGGTGAAGATAATAAACAAGTTGAAATTGTTGGTTGGGGTGGAGCTTATACTAATGATTTTTATTGGTTTTGGGATGGTGAAAAATGGGTAAGTATGGGTTTTGATTTATCTGTATATCTTACTCGTGCTGAATTTGAAGCTTTCTTAGAGAAGTTAAGAGAAGAGATGGAAAAGTTTTATGCTTGGCTTCTTGCAGAACTTAAAAAGATTAATGACCATCTTGAAATTCATGACCAACAAATATCTAAATTACAACAAGATATAACTGATATTAACACTAGAATTAATAATCTTATTACTGAATATAATGCTAAATTTGAAGATATTTATAATAAGATTGGAGATTTAAATAGTAGTATAGAAGGTAGTATTAATAATCTTGAGCAATATATTAATAATAAGATTGAAGAGATTCTTAATAAAATAAACCAAAGTGGTAGTAATATCAGTAATGAGTATAAACAATATTTTGAAAGTAATTATGTATCAATGTTTAAAAATAAGATTAAACCGGGTACTAATATTACTTTTGTTGAAAATGATGATGGCACTATTACTATTAATGCTGCCGGTGGAGGTTCTGGCGGTGGTGGACTAACTGAAGAAGAAGTACGTAATATTATTAATTCTATACTTAATAATTATTATACTAAGCAAGAAATTAATGATATTATCGCTGGTCTTGAAGGAGGTGGTGGCTCTGGTGGAGATGGCACTCATAATGTCATGTCTGTTACTCAACTTGGTGAAGCTAGAACTGGTAAATATCTTGTTATGAATAAATTTGCAGACAGTGAAACTAAACCTAGTAGACTTGATGTAGATTTTAATTCTCTCTATACTGATATTAAAAATAAATTAGTTGGAGAAGGATTTGGACAAGGTGGTGGAAGTGGACAAGGTGGTGGAGTTGCTGCTAGTCAAATTCAAGCTTGGATTGCTGCCGTTGTTCCTATTGGTTCTATTATGCTTTGGGATACTTCAACTCCTCCTAATGGTTGGGAAGTTTATACTGCTGCACAAGGACGTTTTGTTATGGGTTATATACCTAACGGTATTAATATTTATAATAATCCTAAGCAAGGAAATCTTGATTGGAAAACAGTTCTTGAAAATATTAAAGATACATATGACCCTGCTGCTCCGGGTCGTAATGTAAGTGCATATGGATTTTATATTGGTGGTACTGATTTGCCTCTACATCAACATGCTGTTGCTGTTGGTAAAACTAAATCTGGTGATAATAATCATCAAGTTATAACGCCAAGTAACTGGAGATTTATATCAGGTGATTTAGATGGTGATGTTAAAAATGGTTGGCCTTATGGTGCTGACCGAAGTAGATTTGATAATCTTGGTATTAATCGTTCTACTAATTGGTATATGACTGGGCCTAATATTAGTAATAATGGTGAAATGACTTGGCAACAAATAAGTGGTAATAGATGGACAGGTGATTATCTTGCTATTAATAAACTTATGCCTACTATTGCTTTACATTATATTAAACGTGTTTCTAATCCGTGGTAATTATGGCTGAAGAAGAAAATGTTTTTGTTGGTACTAATTGTCAATCTTTTGACCCTAGTAAAGTTCAGTGTGATAAAGAAGGCAATATGCCAATTCATATACTAAATAAGTATTGTGAAGAAAATGATACTAGGTATGAAATATATCCTTTAACTGTTATACAAGCTATATTTGATGGTTTAACTGGTACTAGGCTTGATAGAATACTTGCTGCTTGTAACAGTGTTTATTTAACTTGGGAAGGTACTTTTGCTGATACTGTTAATAAACTTGATAAAATTTATCGTCGTAAAGGATATATTATTACTTATCGTGATGCAACTAATATTAATTGGACACAACGATATAATAGCGATGATATTAGCGATGCTACTTGGACTAATCCAGATAATTGGGAGGGATGGTCTTTTGATACTGTTATTAAAGATTTAGCAGAAGCACTTGAAAAGATATTTACTAATATAGGTGATTATAAAGACTTTCTTGATATTATTACTAGTTTTATTAATGATTTTGTTATTAATGTATTTAATAATATTAATAACTATCCTAAACTAGTTGAAATTATTAAGAATAGTACAGTTGAAAGTTTGCCTATTATTATTAGAGATATATTTAATAATATTAATGAATATCCTGAGCTTAAAGAGATATTTAATCAATATATTAAACAATGGACTGAATCTATCTTTAATAATATTTCTTCTTATCCTGCTCTTAGTCAATTTATTACTAATGCTATTAATTCTCATGTAGAAACTACTATTAATAATATATTTGATAATATTGATAGTTATCCTGCTATTAAAAATCTTATTATTACTAATACTGTTAATAAAGTAGTTGATATATTTAAAAATATTGGTCAATATCCAGAATTACAAGAAGCTATACAGAATAATATTAATGAACGTGTTGACTATATATTTAATAATATTAATAATTATCCTGAACTTATTGGTATCCTTTCTGATTTAGTTTGTAATTGTGTTCAGAATATATTTGCTAATATTAATAATTATCCTTCTCTTGTTACATGTATTAATAATGCTGTAAATAATAGAGTTGATTATATTTTCAATAATATTGATAGATTTCCTATTCTTAAGAATCTTATTGAAACCAAAGTAGAATCTAGAGTTACTTATATATTTGAACATATTAATAATTTTACTGAACTACTTAATGTTATTAAAGGTAATATAGAAAATATCTTTGATAATATTGATAATCATCCTAATCTTAAAGTTGTTATTGAGAATAAGGTTGAATCTACAGTTGAACATATCCTTAATAATATAGATAATTATCCTATTATTAAAGAGAAGATTATTCAATTCTGTAATGAAGCTATTGAAGCTAAACGTGGTGTAGCAAATGGTATTGCTAGTCTTGATGGAGATGGTAAAGTTCCAGCAAGTCAATTACCTAGTTATGTTGATGATGTTCTTGAAGGATATTATGTTGATGAAACTCATTTTGCTGAAAAGTATATAGAAGATGCTCCTATATATTATACTCCTGAAAAAGGTAAGATTTATGTTGATATAAGTGAAAGTACTGATTATAGCGGTAAGACTTATCGTTGGTCTGGAACTAAATATTCAGTTATATCTGAAACTTTAGCTTTAGGTGAAGTTACAGGTACTGCTTATGATGGCGGTAAAGGTAAGAAAACTACTGATATCGTTAATAGTTTACCTAAATATATTCCTAGTACACAAATTAAATTATCTAGGTCATCTGGTGGAAATATCATAATTGGTTCACATCATTATGAATTTAATAATACAACAAATGTTTATGAAAGTAAACCTTTTAATGATGGTATAACATTTCCTATTGTTAGTAAAACTGAATCTGGAGTTATGTCTGCTGCTGATAAAGTTAAACTTGATGAAACTTTACCTAATCAAATTACTGAACTTAGTAATAATGTTTATACTAAAGAAGAAATTAATAATAAGTTTGATAATGTACCAACAGTAGAAAATACTTATACTAAAGCAGAAGTTGATAAAGCTATTGCTGATGCTATTAAAGCTTTAATTCCTGCTGGTTATGAACTTGTTATTAAAAAGAAAACAACTTAATATTAATCATGGTGGTACTGAATAAGTGCCACCATTTAAAGTTTATAAAGTTATGCAAACTGAAAAACAACAATTATATGAAAAAAGTACTAATCCTAGTGCTTTTATTCCAATAGATGCTATATTATATGAAGTTACTGATAATACTTTTATAAGTAGTAGAGATTTTGAAGAAGCTAAAATTTTAGTTCATGCTGGAGCAGTTAATAAAATTAAATATAAAGATGTAGTTTATGTTTGTCAAGCTGTTAACGTATCTAATGAAACTAATACTATTCATTGTGAATCAATAATATATGAAAACAATATTATTAAACGATTAATACTTGAATGGAAAGATAATAATAAAACTATTACTATTATTGAATTATTTAATATTAGTAATCAAATTATTAAATCATATGATATTAATACTATTATTATGTTATTAACTAATAATGGTACTCCTACGGAAGTATTAAATGCTATAAATACTACATTTACTAATTTTGATGGATTTGTCGCTGCTATTGGTAAACCTAATTCTGTATTTTATAATAATAATTATGGTAAATTTTATATTAGATATACTGGTGATGTTATAACTATACAATGGAGTAATAGTAATACAATAAATCATGTAGCTTTACATAATGATGGTAATTATACTTATAATACTATTCAAATAGTTGACCAAACTCTTTATAGATTAAGTAATCTTACTATTGAACCGATAGTCAATCCTAAAATATGGGTTGGTACTGCTACTCAATATGCAGCTATTGCACAAAAAGATAACAATACTACTTATATAGTTAAATCAGACGCTTAAGTTATGGCTATATATCAAGGAGATATTGGAATACATGATATTAAACTTGGTAGTATAGATGTATTTGAAATATATCAAGGTTCTAAACTTGTTTATCCAGAGAATACTGAAGTTACTATTACTTTTAAATTGAATGTTTCCGGAACTGTTACTATTAATGGTTATACTCCTGTTATAAGTGAAAATAATACTAAATTTGTATTTACTATTCCTGTTAAGACTGATTATACTGCTAATATTACTGCTGAACATTATAAATCTCAAACTATTAGTGGTAACAGTGTTTATTTACCTATAACTCATAATGTAGAATTAGAATGGGAACAAAGATTTATTTCTTATACTGTTACTTTTCCTACTGATGGAGTTAAAGTTTTATTTGATGGAATAGAAAAAGGAGTTATAACTAATGGTAAGTTAATTGTATTAATTGATGATACAGAAGCTAAAGATAGTTATACTGTTACGTTTAAAGGTAGTAAAGCTAGTATATATGATACTAGTACATTAACAGTAGTTGATAGTTCTATTGCTAATACTGGTGGTGTTTATGATTTAAAACTTCCTACTAGTTCTGTTAAGAGTGGATATAAGAGAACTGATTATGCATCCTCCACGGGGAGTATAACCAAAGGCTCTACTTATGCTGGAACTTGGATTGAAACTGTTGTTAATCTTACTGCTAGCTTTACTAGTTCTACTACTTTAGGTAATATAAGTAATAATGTACTAACTATACCTAATAATGAATCTACTAATACTAAAAGTGGAACTTTAACTGCTGTATTTACTTTAGAAAATAGTCAAACTAAACAAGTTAGTGCAGCTTTAAATCAAGCTGCTGGTGCTAAAGTTTATACCGATTGGGTACTAGATTTACAAACTGATGGAACTAGTGTTGAAGCTAAAGGTGGTACTAGAACAGTTACAGCTAATATTGCTCGTAGAACTTATAAATGGAATAACACTGGTACTGTTTATAGTGAAACTGCTACTCCTACTCTTAGTATTAGTGGTAGTGCTAGTCTTAGTGGAAATCAAATAAAATTTACATCAAACGAGAGCGTTTCAGCCCGTTCAGCGACACTTACAGCTAGTTATGTAGGATTGTCCAAAACGGTTACGATAACGCAGCAGGCAGGCGCAAAAGTGTATTCAGCGTGGTCTGCTTGGACTGTTTCTATCTCGGCAAGCACGCAAACGATAGCTGCAAGTGGTGGTTCATCTACGATAACTACTAATGCTAGTCGTTCTCGTACTTGGACTTGGAACGGAGTTGGTACTACACATACTGATACAGAAACTGTTACACCTACACTTAGTGGTAGTGCTGGTGGATTTACTTTAAGTGGTAAAACTGTTACTGCTAGTAACAATACTACAACAAATAGTCGTAGTATAACTATTACTGCTACTAGCAATAGTGTTTCTAAATCTATTACTATAACACAATCAGCTGGAGCTAAAGTTTATGGTAATTGGTCTGCTTGGACTGTTAATATTAGTGCTGATAAAACTAGTATTGGTGCAACAGGTGGAACAGCTACTGTGTCAACTAGTGCTAGTAGAACTAGAAGTTATACATGGAATGGTGTTGCCGGTTCTGGTGGTACAGAAACTGGAAATGGAAGTCCTACATTAAGTAAAGTTAGTGGAAGTGGTAATTGGACTAGTCCTAAAGTTACTTATGGAAATAATACTAGTACAAGTGGTAAATCAACTGTTATTCGTGCTACTATTGATTCAACTACTAAAGATATAACTATTAGTCAATCTGCTGGGGCTAAACAATATAGTGCTTGGTCTGCATGGACAGTTAATATTTCTAATAGTGGAAATGTTGCTGCTAGTGGAGGTAGTTCAAATATAACTACTTCTGCAAGTAGGACAAGAACTTGGACATGGAACGGAGTTAATGGAAGTGGTGGAACTGAAACAGGAACTGGAACTCCTACTCTTAGTAAAGTTAGTGGTGCTGGTTCTTTTGCTAGTAATAAAGTAACTTATGATAATAATACTTCTACAAGTGCTAGAAGTACAGTTATTAGAGCTACAATGGATACTGTAACTAAAGATACTACTGTAACTCAAAATGCTGGTTCTAAAACTTATAGTAGTTGGGGAGCATGGTCTATTAGTTTAAGTGCTAATGTAACAACTATCGCTGCTGCTGGTGGAAATGCTACATTATCTACTTCTGCTACTAGAAGTCGTACTTGGCAATGGAATGGTACAGGAACAACTTATACTGAAAATGCTAGTGGTTCTCCAACATTAAGTAAAGTTAATGGTGTTGCTTCTTTAAGTGGTTCTACTGTTAGTTATGGAAATAACACTTCTACTAGTTCTCGTAGTTCTGTATTTAGAGCAACTATTGATAGTGCAACTAAAGATATTACTATTAGTCAATCTGCTGGTAGTAAATCGTATGGAAGTTGGTCTAGTTGGTCTGTATATTGTAATGCTAGTAGTTATACTGTTGCAGCATCAGGCGGTTCTGTTACTATTTATTATGGTGCTTCTCGTTCTCGTACTTGGACTTGGAATGGCGTTGCAGGTTCAGGTGGAACTGAAACAGAAAATGCTACTCCAAGTCTTAGCGTAGGAAGCGGTGGTGGGACTTTAAGTGGTAGTACTTTAAGTTATAGTAATAATACTAGTACAAGTGTTAGAAGAACTAGAGTTACTGCAAATTATAATGGTGCTATTGACTTTTGTGATATTGAACAAAGAGCAGGTAGTAAAGTTTATGGTAGTTGGGGAGCATGGTCAGTAAGTATTTCTGCTAGTCCTACTAATATTACTGCTGCTGGAGGTAGTTCTACTATTACTTGTAGTGCTGTTCGTAGTAGACAATATACTTGGAATGGAGTTGGACAGAATTTTCCTGAAACTGAAAATGGTAGTCCTACATTAAGTAAATCTGGAGATGGCACATTAAGTGGTACTACTAGTGGAAGTAAACTTACTTATGGTAATAGAACTACTACAACAAGTAGAAGTACAACTGTTACTGCAACTTATAGTGGAGTTAGTAAATCTATTAATATTACACAATCTGCTGGTAGTAAAGTTACGGGACAAATGACATATCATACTGATATTTATGATAGAAATTCATCTAATTATACAGATTATACTAGTTATCCTGTAACACATGATATTGGAGGTGAACCTGTTATTTCTGGAGGTGATACAGTTATTACTTATTGTAGACTTCGTAAAACACAACCATGGACTTGGAATGGTGTTAGTGGAAGTGGTGGAACAGATACTACTTATGCTAGTGCAAAAGATGTAGTTATTGTAAGTCAATCTAACTGTACAACTACTGTTAAAGATACAGGTAGTAATAATATAATTATGTTTAGTTCTGTTGTTCCCGCTAATTTAAGTAGTAGTGCTCGTACTTGGTATTTTAATTGGAGATGGTTAGGTTCTAATAATACTACTATTCGAAATACACAAGTCGCAAATACTTTACGTGGTAGACTTGTTATTAAAAATGATTATTTTACTAGTCAAAATGTTGCTTTACCTATTTATTTAGATAGCCAAAATGTAGATTCAATATATAAAGGAGAAGCAAGTTATAATGATATTAAAAAAACTCCTATTGGTGTTTATGTATATATTCCTACCAATACTGCTATAATGAATGCTGGCAAATTGCAATTTTGGTTTGAAAATAAAGATGGTGGTGGCAGTAAATATAGTTGTACTTTAAGTAGTATTAGTACACCTTCAAATAATGTTTCTGTATCTAATAATAATAATATTATTAGTGTTACTGCTAATACAACTACTTCTTCATTTACTATATTATGCCAATTTACTATGACTTCTAATAGTACAGTATTTAATGTAAGAGTTTTAATTGAACCATGATGAAAATACTATTTAATATAACAATATTACTAATGCTTATATTGTTTATTTACTTATTAAAGTTATTTAAATTAATCACATAATTATGAACAATAAACAACTATATGAAAAGCTGGGTCAGAATAGTTATGATAAAGTATTTCCTATTACTTATCTTCAAAATATTCTTGACAAAGATACAAACAATGATTTAACTGTTGTTCTTTCTAGGTTTAATCATTTATGGATTCCATATCAAGGAACTAGAGTTAATACTCGTAAAGCTGTTCCTGCTATTTTTAGACGTAATAGTCTTACTATTAGTTATTATGATGCTGAACATAATCTTTCTGTAACTGAAAGTTATATAGGTAGTAATCTTCAAGCTGGTGTTGAAACTAGTTGGGTTTCTGATGATAATTGGACAAAAATTCTTAGTGAGAAGTATCTTGAAGAAAGTGGAGCTAAAATTCCAATAGCTGATGGAACTATTGATTGGGATATGCTTAATGAAGCTCTTAAACAAATGATTGCAGGAAATGGTAAAGTTAATATTATTAATTATCCTGATGAAGAAGATATTACTATAAGATTAAGTCCGGGTTGTTGTAATGTTAATCGTCTTAGTCTTAAAGATAGACCTTATGAACCTGAATATAAAAGTGGTAAAGGATATAAAATAGTTCGCAAGGTCTTACTCCCCGTGGAGGATGATGTAAGTAATGCAGAACAGCTTTTATTTGATGGTTTTCTTGATGATACTTATTGTGAACAATATGGTCAAATAATTCTTAATACTGATAAGTATGAAGTTATTAAAACAGATTTAGGTAATACTGCTGGTATTTATTATGATACATATCATAAATTATTTGTTCTTAGAGTTAAGACTATTCATGATGGAGTTGGTTTTTATAATTATTATACTAGATGGACTATTGTAGAACCTACTGATAAAGTTCACCCTCTACGGGGGGTCAACACTCCTGTTTATGGAAATAGTGAAGATTATAATATTTATAATACTTGTCTTTCTGATGAACGTCCAAGACTTGGTATTATATATGTTAATTCAGTAGATAATATTAAATATTATTTTAATGAAGAAACTTTAGTTCAAGTTAAGAATAATATTTATCTTAATTATAAAGCTGTTCTTACTCAAGATATGGTTAACGAAGAAAATACTCGTTATATTATTCGTTATGCTTTTGATTTAAGTGGTAAAACTATTACAATGCCTGTTGGTTGTGAACTTGTATTTGAAGGTGGTATTATTGAGAATGGTACTATTAATTTAAATAAATGTAAACTTACAGGTATGGTTGGTGAAGAGTCTGAATATCTTCCTAATGTAACTTGTAGTAATTGGGCTAAAGGTCAGATTGAATATCGTAATGGAAAGATTTGTTATTGGAATGGTACTGAATGGAGAGTAATGGGTGATACTTCTTCATTTGATAGTTATACTAAACAAGAAATTAATAACTTACTTAAAAATTATTATACTAAGTCTGAAACTTATAATAAAGAAGAAGTTAATAATTTGCTTAATGGATATGTTACTAATGATACATTTAATAACTTTAAAAAAGAAATAAATCAAACTATTACTAATAGTGTTAATCTTGATAAGATTCAAAAAGCTATTAATGATGGATGTGGAGTTAACATGACTATGCCTAGTGTAAATAGTAATAAACTTAGTCTTCCAATTTGGACAGGAACTGCTACCCAATATGCAACTATTACCCCGGTTGCTGGAATGACTTATAATATTATTGATGAATAATGAGTTTAACTCTTGGACGTGAAGGAGGAATTGCTAAACCTCTTAAGAAACGAACAGTAGGTCAAAGTAATATTGCTCATGTTTATGATGGTGCTAATCATATTTGGCCTACTTCTGTTATTCATTTTAGTGATTTTACTAGTGTCCAACTTAGATATATTTGGGGTAGTGTTGATGGTCGAGATTTGGATACTAAATCATATTATGTTAATTCTCCTATTAATAGTTTAAATTATGTAGCTGTTGGTTGGTCTTGGAATTTAAGTCAAATTCCTTATCTATATTGGGGTGGCGATAATACTGATTCAGGTGCTGAATGTGTTATGTTCAATATTGAATCTATGATTGACCTTGAAGATAAAATGCCTGATATAATGAAGATGAATCTTTGTGCTAATTGGTTTGGAAGTTTAAGTAGAGGTCATGTTACTGTTGAATGTACTGCTTATAAAGGTGGAGTTATTGTTCATGCTTGGCAATTAAAGAATCATGAAATTGATGTTGATAATAGAGGAATGTTTATTTTTCCTTTGGCTGATGGAACTATTAATATGCCTGATGGACATGGTGGTTATAAAGAATGTTGGTATGGTGAAGTTGTTAAAAGAGTTGCTAAATCTAATAATGAAGTAAAATATTTTAGAATTAATCCTGTTAATGATAAAACTATTGGTTTAGATAATATTAAAATAATTCGTCATGGTGGTGGTTATATTCATCGTGATGGTTATTGTTGGTATGAAAATCAACCTAATGATAAATATAAAGTTTGGAATAATCAAGTTAATACAACTGGTACTCCTTTAACTCTTGATAAACCAACTCTTAATATAACTAGTGATGATAATTATAGTTATGAATATCATACAGTTTTATTAAATGAAGATAATACTGTTTATAATGATAATTATACTGATAACTATAAATTTAGATTTGGTTTTGTTGCAGGTAATTCTGAATTTAGAGGACAACAAACTATTCAATGTTATGTTGGTACACAAGGTGGTAAAGCTGATGATGGTAAGACTTCAATAGGTGAAATAAAATATACTAAACTTAATAAAATTGGTGAATTGACAATATATAGTCCTATTGAAAGTTAAATTAATGTTAATTACCAAACAAAGATAACGGTTTAAGTGCTATAGATTATGTAGTTCAAACTACAAATATTAATCTATTTTTTTAACTTAAACCTTAATTTATTATGCAAGTAATTGAAAAAGTGAAAGTTGTTCCAGAGGGCTATAATGGTGCTGGAATGAATTATGACGGTGGTAATCGTCGTGATGTAAACGGTAAAGCTAATGCAGGTTTAACTCTTGGTATTATCGGTACTGCACTTGGTGCTTGGGCTTTGTTTGGTAATCGTCGTTCTGCTGGTGCTAGTATTTTAGGTGGCGCTGGTGGTGGAATGTTAGGTGATGGCTCTACTAATATTAACGTACTTGGTGCTACTGCTGGTAGTGGAAGCGGTGCTCCTACTGCTTTTCAAGCATGGGAAAAATCTTGTGAAGATACTTTAGCTCTTCAAGGTGGTCTTTATCAATGGGCTTTGACTCAACAGAATCAACGTTTTGAAGATAGAGAACGATTGAATAGTGAATTGTTTGGTGTTTATATTGACGGACGTAATCGTACTGATGCTCTTATTGAGAAAAATAACACTGACCATTTTAATCTTTACAAATATACTCGTGATGCTGATGATGATATCCGTAAAGAGTTATCTGATTTGAAAGCTGAATTGGCTGTTACTAAAGCTATTCGTCCTTATCAAGATAAACTTATCCAATGCGAAATGGAAAAGATGTTTACGGCTGGTATCAACTATACTGATAGAAAGACTTGTAATGTTATCTATGGTGTAGTTACTCTTCCAAATGAACCTACTGTTACTGGTCTAGTTGGACGTAATGCTTGTGGATGTTTACCATGTGGTTTTACTCAACCTGCTAGCGGAACTCCGGCTCAGTAATATTACTAAGTTTGATTAAGAACATAAAATTGAAAGAGATATGATACCTGTTACTCAATTCATACTAGGTAATAGTGACCCTTTACTATACCCTAGTGAAAAAATGACTAATAGCATTGATGAACAAATTGCTTTTCTTCAAAGTCAAAAACAAGCAATTAATGAAGCTTATCGTCGTAATGCTATTCCTAATGCAAATAATGGTACAACTCAAAATCAGCAAGTTCCAACTCAAGGAATTTGGGATGCTATTGATGCTGAAATTGCACCACTTACACAAGAACAACAAAATATGCTTCTTAGTAACCAAGATTATGTAAATAACTATAATGCTTTACAAAGTATGGTTCAAGCAGAAGTTCTTAATTTAGTTAGAGGAAAAATCGAAGCTAGTGCTGATGGCAAACATTTACTTGAAGAACAACTTAAACTTGTTAAGTTACTTAAAAGTAAAATTGTTGAAGTTACTAACAAAGAAATGGAATTGTTTAAAGCTTTTAAAGAAGCTAGTAAAACTAATCCTAATTTAACTTATGAAGAATTTTTAAAGAAGTAATATTATGGTTGAAATTGGTAATGTTAAAGAGGTTATTAAAGATTATATTATTAAACAATTAGTATCTATGGGTGAAAGTTCTCCAGCTATAAGACTTTTAATTCCTTTGGCTAAAAGAGCGATTACTAATAATATTAATAGTTTTGATAAGTTCTTGAAACCTATTGCAGATAAAGATGGTATGATTGATATTGAAGGTATATTTGATGAAGAAATGGAAATTATTAATAATATTGATAATTTTAATTTTGATATACCTTTTATTGGTGGCGGTAATATTTCTAAAGGTATTATATCTCTTGAAGTTCCTTATGTGAATAAAATTGTTGCTCTTAATCAAACTGATTTAGAAGTTTTAAAAGAATCATTAATCAGTTTAAAAACAAAGTAATATTATGAGAGAAATGCCTTACATTCAACCTTACCATGTTGGTAATCGTCGTGGCGGTAATCAAAATATTCTTGATGAATTTCGTGAATTTCTTGATGCACGTGGAGGACGAGGCGGTCGTGGTGGTAGAGGTGGTATGAGAAATCGTATTGGTTATGATACTTACGATACTTATGGTCGCTCTGCTAATAAAAATGACCGAGAAGAAAAGATTTTAACTATGCTTATGAGCGGTGGATATAATGACGATGGCTATCATTTTAATGAGTATGAAGCTAAAGAAGTTGTAGAACAAATGTATCATGTTAAAGACAATAAGAAATATATTGGTGAAAAATATGATATGAATAAAGCTCATGAGATTTGTGAACGCTATAAAGAAGTATTACCTAATGATGTTGAACCTTGCGATGTTTATGTTGCAATTAATGCTCAATATCATGATTATGCTAAACTATTTGAAGAATGGTTTGGTGGTAATATAGATAATAAAGTGTTTGAAAGTGCTATTACATTTTGGTTTAAAGATGTAGATTTTGATGGTGATAAAGTATGGGAATATTTCCACATGAATAACTAATCATTATTGTAAAACTGTAAAAGGGAATTATCTTCGGATAGTTCCCTTTTTTATTTATCTAAATTTTAGTATGGACAAATTTATTGATGTAATTGTAGATGGAATCCTTAGTAATTTTGATTTTGGATTTATGTTTATTGTTAATGTTCTAACTTATATTATTATTAAAGCTATTGATTATTTTAATGGTGATAATAAAGTTCCTACTTGGCAAAAACGATGTGTGTTAGTTATAAGTATTGCTGCTATGATTGGTATTTATATTACAGCTGGTTATGATAATACTATTATGCTTGTTAATAGTGCTATTCTTGCTCCTGTGTTTTGGAGTTGGGTTGTTAGTCCTATTCTAAAGAAACTTGGAGTTGGCTATAAAGATATTGATAATACTATTGGTTAAGATTGTATAAGATTGATTAGCTAGGCTTGACTGACTAATTCAAGCCTGCTCCATCCTCTACGGGGAGTATAGCTTGCCAAATTTGGCTAGTTTTAAGCCTAGCTGATTAACTATACACGATTGAATAAAAGTCTTACTATAAGCCTAAAAAGTGGCTCTATGGATGTACATAAATATTTACAATATTAAATTTCAAAATAGTAAAGTTATGAGAGTTATTAAGACTAAACATTTTCCTTTTAATGGTTATAAAGCTATTAATCTTTTTGATATTATATTTACTAAAGGTGAATTAAGTAATAAAGAACTTAATCATGAAGCTATTCATACAGAACAAATGAAAGAGATGTTATATATCTTTTTCTATATATGGTATGGTGTTGAATATCTTATTATAAGACTATTTCATATTAAACAACATGATGCTTATAAAGATGTAAGTTTTGAAGAAGAAGCTCATATTAATGATAATAATCTTAATTATATTAGTGAACGTAAACATTATACTTGGACTAAATATTTAGGTATTAATAGTTCTAAGACTGCTTAATTAAAAAATGTTAATAATATAGTTAAACTACTTGTTATTAATAATATAATTTATATTTGTAACAAACTAAATTCTAAAGATATGGAAGATGATAAAAGAGTTAATTATAAGTTAGATGCTATTAATAAACTTATTAATAATCTTAAACTTAGTATTTCTGGTAATAAAGAACATGATGAGCTTGGAGAAAATAATGTTATAGTTAATCTTGATGAAATTAGTCAAAAGATTACTGAATTACATGAAATGGTTAAAGCTGAATTTGATGAGTTTGAAAATCAACATAAAAGTGAATCAGATGAAACTCAAACTCTTCTTAATAATCGTTTTGATAAAATTGATGCTAAATTAGATAGTATTAAAGCTGCTGTTGATAGTATGAAAACTACTATTGGTAATAAACTTGATACTGTTAATTCTACTATTAATAAAGCAAATACAGATATAGTTGCTGCGATTAATGCTATGAAAGCTAGTAATGATACTAAGAACGATGCTATAATTACTGCTCTTCAAGGACTTGTAACTAAAGTTAATCAAAATACTAATAATATTAATTCTCTTAACGGTCGAGTTGATGCTCTAGAACAAGCTTAACATGAATTTTAATTTAGTAGAGATGTATAATGGCTTATTAAGATTTAATAAGCATATACTAAATGAACTTGCAGAAGGACTTAAACATTTACCTAATTTAGATGGAGTATCTAAAGGAGATAGTTTAATTATTAATGAACAAGGTAATCCAGCTTGGGGGTCTGCTGCATTTATTCCTACTTTTGAAAATGCTGCTTATGGTATTGAATGGACTAAAGATGACAATGATATAATCAGAATTGGTAATGCTAAATTTCATAGAGAACTTCCTATTCAAAATAGACTTAAAGGTTGTGTCTATAATGAAAAGAAAATCAGTTATTTCCTTAATCCTACGGGTTGGGCTAAACCTCTTGAAAATGGTCTTATTCCTCCTCTTGATGGAAGTGATGGCGATGTTGGGGTAAGAGTTCCAGAGTTTTATATGTGCGTTAAAGATACTGGTACTAAATATCAACTTTGGATAAGTGATTTTAATATTGATGGAACATTTACTAGAGTTCATCCTTTTATTATAAGTCATACTAAAACTATGACTAGAACTAGAGAAGATGGCAAAGAAGAAGTATTTAGTGCTTGTATTAAACCTGATGATACCAGATATTTAGGAGGAAATAAAAATTCTTCTATTGATACTATTAAATTGCAAGGTAGACCTAGAACTGGTATTAATTATGATAAAGCAAATGAATTTTGTGCTAATCGCGGTGATTGGATTACAATGATTGATTATCTTGAATATTGTGCTTTACAGGCTCTTTGTTATATTGAGTATGCTAATTTTGATAATCAAGCTGCATTAAATACTAATTTAACTAGTGATGGATTTAAACAAGGTGGTCTTGGTGCTGGTGTTACAAATTTAGCTTGGGATAGATGGACAGCTTTTAATGATAATAATCCTATTGTACAAACTTATTGGACTGCTGAACATAATATTGGTAATGGTAGTACAAATGGTGACCATTATGAATTAGGACACTTTAATGCAGATGGAAGTAATTTTAATACTTATCCTGCTGTTTATCGAGGTATTCTAAATTTCTTTGGTGATATATGGACACTTATTAGAGATGTAGCTATTATAAATCGTAACGCAAATTATAATAGCGTTTATCTTCTTAAAAAAGGTGTTAATTATTCTGATATTACAATAGATAATATTCAAGATAAATGTTATTTTATAGGTGACCAAGCTAATACTAATAATTTTATTACTGAATTTGATTTTAGATTTGGTCCTTATTTTGTTCCTAATAAAGTTGGAACTAATAAAAAAGCTGACTATAATTGGAAAAGAGGTAATGATGGACAAGATACAGATAAAGCTGTTCGTGTGCTTCTGCTTGGCAGTATCGCTAGTAACGGTTCTTGGGCTGGCTCTGGTCGCTTTGGTTCTGATTGGGTTCGGTCGGCTTCTGGTGCTTC
>UMEF01031132.1_pt1 | contig 46576 bp, 46 predicted proteins | sample 1964671 | NCBI WGS metagenome assembly UMEF01 (sample SAMEA4836012, study PRJEB28245) | human gut metagenome | biome: gut microbiome; material: fecal sample | place: Denmark | collected 2008 | reverse complement strand
CCTAAACACAGGGTTTTACCCTTGAGCCCATTTATGGCAGCTCATATAGTTACTGTTATGACAAGAATTGAAGAAACATTGAAAATTGCGCTTGAAGCGCACGCTGGACAGAAAGACCTGGATGGTAATCCTGCGATTCTGCATCCGCTTGCAGTCGGACTTATGGGGAACTCTGATGCTGAGATCAAGGCTGGGTTCCTGCATGACGTTGTGGAGGATTCCTCAATGACGCTTGAGGATTTGAAGAGCAAAGGTGTTGAAGATGAGGTGATTGCAGCATTGGCGCTTTTGACTCATGACAAGGAAAAAGTTGGATATTTCGAGTACGTGGAAAATATCATCGCTTCCGGCAATGTCACTGCAATCCATGTCAAACTTAATGACCTTCATCACAATCTGCAGCGGGGCAAAGTGTCTTATGAAGCAGCCGTCGCATCAAATGACGCGGCCAAAATCAAAGAGCTAAAACGCATAAACGCCAAGCACGAGAAGGCATTGGAAATGATTAAAAATGCGGGATATGAACAATGATTTTGCAAAGTCCATCCTTGACAACCCTTATAACAGGGTTGAGGATGGCCAGAAGATTGAATTATTCAATGTTTTGTCGAAATACAGATATCAGCGTCAGAATAGACGGTTGAGCAATCTTGATGTTAATGCTGAAGATGTAGGTGTAGCAAAAGAGGAACTTTTAGCCTACCAGAACTGGATAAACGACGACAATCTGATTTAACTCCTTGAATAATGCTTTAATCTTTTAGGGAAAACGTAAAATCTTGATTGATTGAACATTCTGTCAGCCTCTTATCTTTTATACGTGCAAGCGGATGAATCGGATATCCCTTTTTGCTTATCCCCAGACACCAATACTTTGATTCTGGTAGAGGTAATTCCTCTTTTATGGCATCGATAACTTTGGTAAATGAACCATTGTCCTTGCCGTATTTGAACGAATTGCCGAAGCAGAAAAGAACATTACTTATGCGGCCTTTTCGTCCTTCTTCTTGTCCTTGTATAAGGGCTTTGATTTTCTCGATATTCTTTTCCTGGAGGGTTAGTGGTTCCTTGGAATCCTTTAACCCAGATGGGGTTATCGCAATTTTCGGTGTGAGGTTTACAAAAAGTGCGCTATCATATTTGGTGTCTCCTTCTCCATTGTCAATTACCAAATCGCACACACGGCGGATGGTTCGGCCAATATATTTCTCCTCCGGGTCAGTTTTTCCGCCAGGATTGACCCCTACGACCAGAATCGTGTTCTTGGGATCCTCTGTCTTGGATAACTCAAGAGAATAACGATGTTTGCCTTTCTCCCAATCATTGGCAAGGCAGAAAAGGCTATCATTGATTTTAATAGGAGGTGTACTCATTGTAATTTTAGCTTTTTGCTTCTGCAAATATAGTGAAATTTCAATTGGCGGGACGCGGCCACGCTTTATTTTGCAATGCGTTGATTTCAGTGCTTTATGAAACAGAGCGTGGAATTGTGGCCAAAAAACGGCTGCGATTCCATGCTTGGGGTTAAATGATATCTGATTATCAATGAGTTATAAATTTGACCGTGGCCGCGTCCCGCCACGAGAGGGCAAGCGTTTCCGAGCGGTACCGCGAGCGGCATCAAACACTCAGCAGGTGGCTTACTTCTGCCGGGTTCAATGCCCAGTCGTAGGTGTATGCCTCGTCGGCCCCGTCTGCAGACTCTACAGGTTTCAGATTTTGTCCTTTGGCCTTCAATTCGAGGAGTTCTCCGATTGAAATCTTTTCTTCCAAGCGGCGCAGAAGTGCCTCGATAGATTTGCTGTCAGCATCGTGGATAATCTGAGAAGTGAAAGGCATCTCAAGCCAGATGATCTCACGCTTCGCGATATCCAAGACCCCGAATACCAATCCCTTGGACAAGTTCGCCTCGCTGATCCGCACCATGTGCCGGACACATGACGGGTCGTATGCTACGCCTGTTCTTTTAGAGATTTTCATTGGAAATGCTGAATCCATCCAGCCTACGACGAGGTTAGGGGAGAGTGCACCGTAAGAGTATGCATTGCATGTGAAAGTCACATAATTGGCGCCTTCCGCCTCCAGTTCAGGAAGAGAAAGGTCAATGTATTCAGCAGTGCCGACCATTTCCGGAATTTCCCGAATGTCTCCGGAGTGCTTTGCTCCATGACAAGTAAGATTCCCGAAATAGCAATAATCCGTTTTTCCCTCCGGCAATGCTATCCGGCAGCTCAAATCCATGTCGAGATGCTGGGCATGCAATCCTTTTCCCCACTGGAGGAACAGACGTACAGTTTCCCCGTCTACAGGAAAACGGGTCCCCATCAAGGCGCAGGATGCGTCTTGAACAGTCGATGTGCGGTCGCCCACACTTACAGGAATATTGTAAAGAGTCGGATCAATGTATATGGTCTTGGCTTCAGTCTTCATGGAAGCGAAACGGCGTTCCATAGAAGACTTGTAGATTTCATTGACACTCTTGACCATCTCTTTCCTGGCCTCGTCATTGTACAGGCCGAGCAGCTTGTTCGCATTGATCCTGCGTGTTACCCCTGTGATCGGGCGTGCAACTCGTGGCTCCTTTTCATCAAAATAGGTCTCGGCTGCATTGCCTAATGACAACAACAGCCGCGCAGGAAGCCTGTCGGCGATTTCGTCGAAAGCAGCCAATGTCTTGTCGCTGCCGAAACGAAGCATTGTGGCGAACAGGCAACGTGCAAACGTCCCGGGCCGTTCCTTGAGCAGTGCAAGGGTCTTGTCTGCATCATTTTCGGAACGGGCCTTGTCCACACGGCCTTGCCAGGTAGAATAGTCCTGTTTGTAGAAGACATCAAGAATCTCGGCCAGATGCTTCATGCCCGGTTTGCGTGAATACTCACCTAAACGGAGAGCACGGATCATACGTACCCACATGCCGCGTTTCGGATTCATGTTCTCAGCTGCCTGTGCTGCCGTCATCGGTATGGCATTCAGCCATTTGGCGACACGAAAACATGCTTTGCGGTCATATTTGAGCTTCAGATTCTGCCTCATTTCTTCTGCAGCATCCAAGCCTCTGTCAAGAGGCCCCCACATATGATAATACATATGCTGGGCATGAATTATAAGGGTTATCGGCTCAATGAGCTGAACATGCCCTGTCTTTTCGTACCAGAGATGGCGGAGGATATCAGTCGGGGTTTTGAGAAGCACGCAAGCCTCATCTGCTTTTCCCTGTCTGACCAAAGCCGTGACAACAAGCATTGAAGTTTCCTTCATAGGAATTACAATGTCGGCCGGGAGAGGGTAGTGGTCTAGAAGCAACTTGAGGGAATCTTTCTGGGTCGCATCCAAAGGTGTCGAAGAAGTCAAGAGCGAAACGAAGACGTTACGGATGTCATCCTCGGTAAACAGTCTGAGCTCTTTCAGTTTGCTGCCCTGGCCTTTATAAACAAAGTCGGCAGTCTTGAACGGCCTTCCGCAGAACGGACAGCCGTTGTAGCGCTCCAGAGGAAATGTGCCGTCAGGAATAAAGTGCCCGCACGGAAGTGTCGAGCCACTGTATCCGGACTTTTTACCGCCGCAAATATTTGCAATCCAGGTGATTATATGGTCTGCGCATGATTCCCCTGTAGGGACGTCCCACTCCTTGACAAGAGAAGCCCAGTTAAGATTGACGCCCATCACGTCATTGACGCACTCCGTGATCTCTGCGAGGGTATCAGCAGAGACCGCGTTGAGGGCATGGAGCAGTTCCTCGCTCACGCAGAAGCCGTTCTCGTTCAGTCGGGCTACGAATGCCGATGCCGGTACGGTGACTTCGGAAGTTATGTCAATGTCCTCGCGGTCAATGCCGAGGAACAATGCCCTATAGCGCAGAGCTACTTTTGTCAATGTCTTGTTCATGATAATTATTTTAGGACTGCGGGCAGGATTCGAACCTGCGTCCATTAGTTTTGACCATCATTAGGGAGTATGTGGAGATTAGTCCTTGAAAGGAAATGTCCTCACAAAAATAAACTAATGTTCTGCCAACTGAACTACCGCAGTCTTTCTGTGTTCCGGTACATGTCCGAATCAACTGGTGCAAAGTTATATGGGCACTCCGCAATCTTTCTGCGTAGTGAAAAATTTTTTGTAGAAAATTGTGTTATTTTAGTTCTGCGCAAATTGATTGCGTAGAACTTGCGTATATTTGCAACATAAATTATCATTGATATGCCGGCAAATAAGAATGCGTTGATCCGATACAAGACCATTGACAATTGTCTTCGAAACAGGTACAGACGCTGGACGCTTGAGAATCTGGTGGATGCCTGCAGCGATGCCCTCTATGATATGGAGGGCATCAGCAAAGGTGTCTCTGTGCGTACGGTTCAGGCTGATATCCAGATGATGCGCTCAGATAAATTGGGCTACAATGCCCCTATTGAGGTTTATGACCACAAGTATTACCGGTATACAGATCCGGATTACAGCATAACGGACATGCCGTTGTCCCAGAATGACTATGAGGTTATGCAGGAAGCGGTCGACATGCTTCGCCAGTTGCAGGATTTTGACCAATTCTCAGAAATGAGCGATGTCATAAGCCGTCTCCAGGACAAGTTGGCCGTTACGAAGAACAACCGCAGACCCATCGTGCATTTTGACAATGTGCCGGACTTGAAAGGGCTGAAACTGCTTAATCCGTTGTACAACTACATTGCCCATAAGCAGACGCTCCGGATATCGTATCAGTCTTTTTCTGCTCGTGAACCGCACGAATACATACTGTGCCCATATCTACTGAAGGAATTCCGTAACCGCTGGTTCCTCTTCGGCAGTCGTGCGGCCGATCTTGTCCTGTTCAATCTCGCTCTTGACAGAATAGTAAGCATTGAACCTGCCGACATCCCTTTCCGGGAGAATCCGGATTTCGATTCCGAGCATTTCTTTGACAATGTAATCGGCGTGAGCAAGAATATGAAGGATTCCCCGCGGAAGGTACGGTTCCGGGCGACGCGCGAGCAGAGTAAATATATCCGAACGAAGCCTGTCCATCCGTCGCAGAAACTTCTTAAGATGAATGAAGAGGACGGCAGTTGTATCTTCCAGATTGAGGTCGTGATCAATGTTGAAATGTATTCGGTGTTCATGAGTTACGGCCCGGGTGTCAAGATCATCTATCCAAGGCAAGCCGTCAATTATATGAGGGATAAGCTACATGAAGCAGCCGCCCTGTATGATGAGTCCGTCTGAAGTCATTGAAATTTGGATGGCATTGGAAATGATCCTTACTAGGCGGGATGCAGCCACGCCTTGTTTTACAATGTGTTGATTTTCAATGCCCAGTCGTAGGTGTAGGCCTCGTCGGCGGTTTTATTTGTGTGCGTTACAGATACTTCGACGGCTTTCCTGTTTTTTCGGCGGACAGGGTGGAGTAGATGGAGTAGGCGCTGAAGACTACGCTGTATGTCAGGACGAACAGGATAATGGAGGAAAGCACTTTTACTTTGTGGGAGAAAAAGGCTATGTCGCTGAGACTGGTGAGGTTGCGGATGATTTCCATGTCTGTAGGAAGCATCGGCAGGAGAAGCAGGGCGACGATGACGCTAAGGGCGCCGGCGAAGAAAGCTACCAGAAGGCGGGTATTGGAACGGCGTTTCTGTTCCTGCTGGATATGTTTGAGGATTTCCACCTTGTCAAGCTTGGACGAGAGGTCGGCGGTGAAAAGGTCATTGTCATTGAATTCCTGTATTGCGGTAGCGAATAAATTTTCCAGTTCTTTATCTTTTGTCATGGCTTGATGAGTTGTTTGAGTCTGTCCCGGCCCCGGGATAATTGCTTTTTAACGGCATCGGCATTGACCTCGGTTATGGCCGCGATTTCCTTGATGGTGTAGCCGCTGAGGTAGTAGAGCGTGATGGCGGAGCGCTCTTTCGGGGGTAGGGTGGAGAGCGCGAGATAGAGTTGCTGATGCGCGAAATTGTGGTCGGCGGATTCCTGGGTCGCAACGGTTTCTGCGGCTTCGATGGAATCGTATTGTTTCAGCGCCGCCGTATGGCTGAGAAACGTGTTGTGGGCGATTTTGAAGAGCCAGGACTTGAACTTGCCGCTGTCGGTATAGCGGTCGATTGCCAGGTAGGCCTTGACCAGGGATTCTTGCGCAATGTCGTCAGCATCAGCGAGATTGCCACCGCACAAGGCCAGCAGGAAGCTTCTGAGGGCATTCTGCTGGGTTTTTACTTGTGCTATGAACTGATCTCTGTCCATCGTTATTGCTGGTTCTTCTTGCTCTCGGCCTCAATTTCTTTGGCGAGGAACTTCTTGCCGAAGAAGAAGCTGACCAGAAGTGCGATACCTACTGCGAGCAATGCACCGCCACCTATAAATGTAGGCATTGAAGATGCCAATGAAGAACATGCGCCGTAAACGATGGTGCCGATACCGAGAATCAGACAGATTATGCCCCATGTCAGTTTGGTCATGAGTTTCTCTTTCAGGAGTTTGCCTTTATTTTCGGGTGCCAGCTTGTCCAGCCACTCGGCTACATTGACGTCCGTATTTTTCTCCAGAGCGCTCATTATGATTTCGGTGCGCTTGTTGGTTTCGTTGATCTGTTTGCGGGAGACCAGCCAGATGATGATAATCGGTAAAACTGTGGAACATCCGATGAGCCAAAAAATACTTAAAATCCCTTCCATGATAAATGTTTGTTTATGTAATTATACTTTGTTTCTTTTCGAACATGTTCACATATATAACAGGACAAATGAGGAAAAGGTGACGTGCTATTTCAGCCAATCTTCAATCTGTCGGATAATTTCCTCTCTGGTGGATTTCGGACAATGCGGCCAGACGTCTTCAAGCTTCGCCGCCCTCATCTGAGATGTCTGCTCCTGTTATCAGTGAAATTTTCAAATATGTCTCTTCTAAGTTAATGAGAATATTCGAATATTTCCTCTAACTTTACGTTATGATGAGTGTTATTCTAATGATTGTCGGCCTGGTCGCAGGATTGCTTTCTGGTTCAGTCGGTTTTGGCGGCGGAATGATACTGCTGCCTGTGATTACTTATTTTTTTTATGGAGTGGGAGTGGGAGTGGCAGTGCCGTGTCACTCTGGCTGATCATTTCGACGGTAGCATAGTCGGTAATTATCATTGGACAGTTTAAAGAAAAAGTTGCATAAATATGAAACTTTTTCTATATTTGCTGCACTATGAGAATGGTTACTTCAAATATGATCAAGTCACTGCGTAGGTCTCGAAACTTGACGCAAGAACAGTTGGGTATTCTTTCCGGTATGTCGAAGTCTCAGATTTCGAAAATGGAAAATGGTACTTTGGGCAGTGAAGAAACAGTTCTGCGTTTGCTCGATGCTTTGGGGTATGAACTGGAACTGAAAGTTGTGGACAAATATCCAGGTGAAAGATCGGAACGAGAGCGGATATTGGGTGTCTTGAGATCTTTTAAGAATAGCCAAGGTGACAAATACGGAATAGAGAGGATAGCTCTCTTCGGGAGTTGTGCGCGGGGAGAGCAAACCGTTGATAGCGACGTAGATATCTTAATATCTATCAAGAGGCCTTCATTATTTGTGCTGTCTGAGATATCTGTACTGCTGGAGTCAGTACTTAAACGAAAAGTGGATCTCGTATCTGAAAAATCGAGAAGCCGTCAGGAGTTTATGGACAATATTAAGAAAGATTTGATATATGTGTAGTGCGAAAGATAGGATCAAAACATACCTGAAAGTATCTATTGAAGAAATCAATTTGATTGAGAAAATGTCTGCAGGAATAAAGTCTCCACAAGATTTCGGGCAGAGTATCACAGGTATGACAGTGTTCAGAGCTTGTGGAATGAGTATTCAATATATTACTGAAAACTTCATTAAGATTCGGAATAAAGTTACTGCTGATTTTTTCTCGTCATATAAACAAGTGCCGTGGAAAGCCGTATTCGGTATGCGGAATGTGATATCTCATGAATATACCGATATAGATGATGAAGCCGTATTCAATACTATTCATAATGACATGCCGGTTCTGAAAGAAACTGCAGAGAAGATTCTGGCGGATCTTGATGAGGGAAAATTGGATAGGTATATCAATGACTAGAGCATTAAGTATCATGAAGAAAGCGATTGTCATTGGTGCTACTTCCGGAATCGGGCGGGAGACGGCGGTGCGTCTGTTTGATGAAGGCTGGGAAGTGGGCGTTTCCGGCAGGCGGATAGAAGCCCTTGAGGCTTTTCTGGAGGAGTATGGTGAGAGAGTCCATATTAAGCAAATGGATGTGACTCAGGAAGATGCGACTGCCAGGCTGGATGCTCTGATTGAAGAAATGGGTGCACCTGACCTGTTATTGTATGTCTCCGGTGTAGGGTATCAGAACAGGGAACTTGATATTGATAAGGAAATCCGTACCGTGCGGACCAATTGCGAAGGCATGGTGCGTATTCTGGCACATTTTATCGACTATGTCAGAAAATATCCGGATGCGTATTCAGCAGAACATAAGGCACATATAGCGGTTGTTACATCTGTGGCCGGAACAGCCGGCTTAGGAACGGCACCAGCTTATTCCGCTACCAAAAGAATGCAGCAGACATATATTTCCGCGTTGGCGCAATTGGTCCGAATGGAGAAGATACCGGTCATGTTTACGGATATCCGCCCAGGTTTCGTGGCAACTGACATCCTCAATCCCGACAAGAAATATCCGATGCTGCTGACATTGCAAAAGGCGGCCGACGAGGTGATGAAAGCCATCCGCCGGAAAAGACGCATCTACACATTCGATTGGAAATTCCGCATCCTCGTATTCTTCTGGCGCCTTGTCCCGCGCTGCATCTGGGAGCGTCTTACCTGGGTGAAAAACTGAAATTAGCGGCAGTAAATGAACTATACTTGCAAATCTTGCCGATATCGGCAAGATTTGCTATATTTGTATGGACATTGAACAATAATATTTGCCGATAACATGGATTATATTTCTATAGCGGAGTTTGCAGGAAAGCATGGCGTTTCCGAAAGAACGGTCAGGAATTGGTGTGCTTCAGGAAAGATGGAGGGCGCTTTCCTGACAGGAAAGACATGGAATGTTCCGGAGGATGCTTCTTTGCCGGGCAGGAAGAATGCCAAGGCCCGAAAAGAGTTTCTGCTTCTGTCGAGACTCAGGGAGGAAAAGTCGAGCCGTCTGAAAGGTGGTATTTACCATCGTACGCAGATTGATCTTACATATAATTCCAATCATATAGAGGGGAGTCGCTTGTCTCATGAGCAGACCAGATACATATATGAAACCAATACTATCGGCATTTCAGATGGGACTGTCAATGTTGATGACATCGTGGAGACGGTGAATCATTTCCGCTGTATTGATTATATAATAGATCATGCGCAGGATAAGCTTACGGAAGGGATGATCAAGGAAATACACCGTATCTTGAAAACCGGAACTTCTGACAGCCGGAAATCCTGGTTCAATGTGGGTGATTATAAGAAACTTCCCAATGAGGTAGGTGGAAATCAGACTTGTCCCCCTGAGAAGGTGCATTCCATGTTGAGCGTATTGCTCAAGTCTTATAACTCCAAGAAGCAAAAGACATTGGACGATATCATTGACTTTCACAAGCAGTTCGAGTCGATTCATCCGTTTCAGGATGGGAATGGAAGGACGGGACGTCTTATCATGTTCAAGGAATGCCTGGCCAACGGAATAGTGCCGTTCATCATAACGGACGACCTGAAGTATTTCTACTATAGAGGCCTTCAGAATTGGCCGGATATCCCTGGCTATTTGAGAGATACCTGCCTGACCGCGCAGGATAACTATGCAGAGCTGTTGGCATATTTTGAAATCAAGCATTGAACGATAATGTCGCGCTGAAATATGATTTACATTCAACACTATAATTCTTATGTAGGTGGAATTACTATAGCGAGTGATGGCAACGCCTTGACTGGACTGTGGTTTGATGGACAGAAGTATTTTGCAGGCAACATTGATGATGAGATTGAGGAGAAAGATCTTCCGGTCTTTGCGCAGGCCCGTCAATGGCTTGACATTTACTTCAGCGGACATGACCCGGGTTTTACCCCGGCATTGACATTGGATTCGACACCATTCCGGATGGCTGTCTGGGAAATATTGCTTACTATTCCTTTCGGTAAGACAATGACTTACGGTGAAATTGCTGACCGCATTGCCGAAATGAAAGGAGTGCGTAGGATGTCCGCCCAAGCCGTGGGCCACGCTGTCGGTCATAATCCCATTTCGCTCATCATACCATGCCATAGGGTCATTGGCGCTGACGGCAGTATGACCGGTTATGCCGGAGGAATCGACAGGAAGATTAAATTGCTTGAAATGGAACGTGCTGACACCTATAAATTCAATCAATTTGATTGACCTGTCTTCGTCCGGGTTCTGCGCCACTCGCTGGCGGACATTCCTGTAAATTTGCGGAAATCCGTGTGGAAGTTGCTGCTGTCGCTGTAACCGATGTATTCACTGATCTGTTCCGCATTCATTTCAGGGTGGCCGGCCAGCATTTGGCATGCCTCCTGGAGACGTAACTTGTTCCTCCATGAGCGGAAATCCATGCCGTTCTCGCTTTTCATGAAAACTCGCATGGTTGCTGCATCTGTGTTGAGTGTCTCGAGAATTTCCTTGTATGGCACGTCGCGCCGCCTGTATTCTCCGGCCTCGACCCACGATGTGATATTGTTTCTCAATTCAATCAGCTGATGCTCAGGTATGTTTGCCTGTACTTTGTTGGGCGCCTCTTGAGTCTGTTCAGCACTTGGAGCCTCTTCTTCGGGTTTCCCGATTGCCTGGAGAATGAAAGATGTGCTGTTCACATAGCGGATCATGCAAATCGCCACGATGGTATAGCATATCAGATATGCAGGGACGAAAATGGCGTAGAACCACGGGCCGGTGACCAATGTGCAGAGAGACATTGCCCCTATGATGAGCATAAGTATGAATCCGGCCCTTATCCCGCCCAATCTCGGCGAAAAATCGTCAGCGTAGTAATTGTTCAGGTCGTTGATAGTCATTTTCTGCGATTTGAAAAATCTGATCCCGTAGATTGTGAGCTGCATGACCAGAAGTGCAGCTCCGATATGGAAGAATATCGGATAGATGTCCGGAAAAATGAACATTACGCAGTAGAGAAGGGCCGAGAGTATGCAGATGACCGCGGTCTGCAATCCTACCCATTTGCCGGTAACCACGTCAGGACGGATGAAAACGAGCAATGTTCCTGTCAATAAAAGTGCCTGGAATGCAGCCACAATGAGTGTGTTCAGGCGGTCAAAGTTCTCGTCATATCCGGTGAAGTAGCAAATGAAATTCAATATGGAAAGCGTTATGAGTGATGCGGCCAGAGTACCTCTTGCAATTCTCAGTTTGCCGAATTCTTGTCTTGAAGGAATCTTGACTCCCATGATGGCCACGGCAAGTGCTGCAATCACCCCGGAGGCCAACAGCATCAAGTCGCAATATATTCTTTCCATTTCAGTTTTCGTTTTTCAAGGAGTACAAAGATAGATTTTTTTCAAAAAAATGCATGTTTTGCGACTATGTTTTATTAAAAATAGTGATAGTCAAGTGCCTAAAACTTACTTTCGTCAAAATAAAACAATCAGCGATGAAAAGAACATTTTGGCACTTTTTGGCAGCATTGGCATTGACTTTAATGTTGGTGTCATGCGTAAAGGATAATGACATCGATAGCCCGCCTCAGGAAGGACCGGGGACAGAGGAACCGAAGCCAGAGGAACCGAAACCGGAGGACCCGAAGCCGGAGGAGGAAAGTAAACCTGAAATCATTTTTAAACTCGAATGTGATTGGGCGGAGGGCGATGCCGTAGGTATATATGCGTATGATGCGGAATCAAACGATTTGGTTTTTGGAAACAAAAAACTTATTTTTGATGGTACCGGTTGGGCTGGAGACAAATTGTGCTGGGAAAAGGACTCGTTGAAATTCTACGCGTATTATCCGTATGATGAGAATATTGCTGACCCGGCTGCCATTTCGTTCAATGTCAAGGAAGACCAAAGCGGTGAGAATGAATACCGGCTTTCTGATTTTCTGATGGCTAGGAGTAAGGATGGTGTCAAAATCGGGAAAGAGGTTAAACTTGAATTCAGACATGAATGCGCGATGATTCAGGTGGAGGTGCCTGAAAGCAAGTATTGGAACATTGACAAGAAACTGGAAGTCAGCCTCTGCGGCGTCGGAATTTCTGCTGAAATCAATTTGCTTGAGGATAGTGATGCTTCCGCCCCGACAGAGGAAACCAAAGGTTCTGTCGGCAATGTCAAGATGTGTCTAGTGGAGAAGCCGGGGGATGAGGGCAAGAATTATATCTATCGTGCCGTCATTCCGGTCCAGACGCTGAAAGGAGGTTCGACGCTGTTCAGTTATGTTACGGACGGCAAGGAATTCAAGTTGGGCGGCCCTGTAGAGGATTGCGTTTTGAATGCTGCGGACGTGAAAGTGTTCAACCGCTCATTGCCAGTGGATTACAAGCATCCTGATGTCATCCAGATGGTTGTTGATCAGAAGGGTACTTTTAAGTATCCGGTTGATGGGCTGTGGTATTTTAAGATGGGCAGCCCGAAAACTGAAGAAGGAAGGAATAATACGAATGTCGAGAATCAGCATAATGTACATATGTCCCGCAGTTACTACATGGGCAAGTATGAAGTTACCAATGCAGAGTATGCGTCTTTCCTGAATGAAAATAAAATCGGAAGCGACGGTATCTGGAACGGATGGAAAGATGCGGAAAACAAATCGAAAGTCCTTGTGAGGCAGTATGCGAAGTTCGGACTCATCTGGGATGCGGAACTTGCTGAATGGAAGCCCGCAGACGGGTGCTGTGATTGCCCTGTCGTCAATGTCAGCTGGTATGGCGCGAAAGCCTTCGCAGATTGTGTGGGTGGAGCGCTTCCGACTGAGGCCCAGTGGGAATTTGCCTGTAGGGGAGGTCTTGAAGAGACACCTTTCGGCTTGGGAAATGGTTTGGACCTGACAGGTGACATTGCGCATATCAGGGCGACCGACAGAAATACAACTGCTCCGGTGGGTTCCTATTCCCCTAACGGGTTTGACCTTTATGACTTGCATGGGAATGTTTCTGAATGGGTAGCGGACTGGTTTGATGCAAATTATTATGGAGGCTCGGGCGGATTTGCCTGGAATCCGACAGGTCCGGAAACCGGAACATACAAGGTCGTCCGTGGAGGGGACTTTACGATGGACAAGCTCAGCTGCCGTTGTGCTGCACGGGCATGGTGCTCACCTCGGGTGACAAATATGCTGATCGGATTCCGTGTGGCTTTCGACCAGGATATGAAATGGGAATGATATGAATAATTTAAATACATGACAATGAAAAAATTAATTTACTTCCTCGCTTTGGGGACAGCACTTCTGCTCGGAGCCTCTTGTGACAAGGAATCTGACAATGTCCCGCTCTATGTGAATACATGGGTGACAGACTCAAAAAGCCTTTTGACTTTCGGTGGCAAATCCGTTGACTACGGCTTTTACCAGATCAATGCGGACAAGACCTACAATTTAAGTTTTCTCGCCAATGAGAATGTCCTTGAAGTTCTCAAAACTAAGTGGTTGCCAAGCCTGGAACCATCCGAAAAAGGTGATGACAATTACATTGACGAAGCGACGGAAAGTTACAAGAAGGAATTGGCCGAAAGGATAAAATCTGTGAAAATCAATGATGCAGTCATCATAATGAAGGGTGTATATGTGGTGATTCCCGGTAAGGAAGATAACGTTGATTTGAATATCTTCCTGACACAAATTCTCAAAGGAATGGAAATTCCGATCCCGACGGGGACGGTCTTTCATCTTTTCAATATAACCAAGGACACGATGTCGTTGGACAATGAGGCCGGTGATGTTGAAATTTTGCAGCTGAAAAGTTTGTCTTCTTCCGGCTTGAAAATAGGCAAGACCGTTGATTTGTCAGAGATCCTCATCAGAGAATAAATAATGGAATTTGGGATATGAAAAAATTGATATACAGCATTTTTGCTATTGCGGTTGTCGCAATGACTTGCGCCTGTGAAAAAAATGGTTCTGAAAATGACGGACCGAAACTTTATGTGAATACATGGATGTTGGATGTGTCTGAGTCGTCTTTCATGCTCCTTCAGCTGAACGATGACGGTACTGCAGTTTTAGGTCAAGCATATTCGTCGGATGCTTTGGATGATTTGAGAAAAAGCATTGATACGGAAAAGCTTACACCGGAACAGAAAACATTTCTGGACGGTATGAAGGAGCGTGATGTACTTGCCATGAACGGCTGGTACACCATGAAGCCCAATGCAGATGGAAGTATGGTGCTTTGCGTGTCGTATGAAGTCATGTATCCTACCGATACCCGTATAATGTCCATTGCCAGCTATGTAAAGGAAGTATCCGCAGACCGTATGCTTGTATTTTCTGGTCATTCCTCCGATGATGGCGAGCCGATGTTCGATGAAGTGCCGTCCGTTGAAAAATCTTCCGTCAAGCCTGGAACCCTTTATGACCAGAGCCTGATAATGGCGCTTCCGAAAAAAGCTGAAAAGAATTGATGACAATAATTAGAATAGGACTTGGCCTATGAAAAAAACTATTTTACATTTTATGGCAGCATTGGCATTGATATCAATGCTGTTGTCATGCAGCAAGGAAAAATCGTCAGGTGTCCTCCTCCTGATGTCCGATTCTGCGACCATTGACCATAATGCGCAGGACGTGAAGCTCGGCTATAAGGTGCTTCTGGACAATGGCTCGTCCATTTCGGTTACGACGGATGCGGATTGGGTCAATGTCGGTATCCCAGGGGAGTCCGAAGTTGCTCTTTCGGTTTCGCAAAATGATTCCAGAACTGAGTCTCGTATGGCGGAAATCGTTGTAGGCTATGGGGATATGGAGCCATTGACATTCACATTGACACAAGATTATCTGCGTCCTGTGATTGGCCTTAAATGTCTTGCCGAGACGGTCGATTGTCAGGCGCAGGAGTATTTTGTGTCGTGTGAAATCCTGAATCCTATTGATGGTGAAGAGTTTAACGCGGAAACGGAGCAGGAATGGTTTGAAATCGACCTTGAACAGGAGAAAGGTGGCATCAGGCTTCAAATTCCGGAAAATGCGACAGCGGAGGATAGGGTAGCGGAGATCATTTTCACTTACGCGGGTGCTGAAACCCGTACGCTTGCATTTGTCCAGAAAGCCGTCAAGGAATATGAATTCATCGGTGGAATCAAATGGGCATTGAACAACTGCGGTGACCCGTCGGGCCCTCTCGGAAGCTATTATAATTGGAAGGAGCGTGAAACTGCGTGTCCTGATGGCTGGCGTCCTGCAACGGCAAAGGAAATGCAAAAGCTGTTTTACTATGGGTCAGCATGGACTTCGCACAACGGCGTCAACGGCCGCTGGTATTCAGGAATGGTAAAATATGCAGAGGATGTTCCCCAGATTTTTCTGCCGGCTGCAGGTGGATGTTGGCGCGGAAACTTCCGTGAAATCGGGGTGTGCGGTTACTATTGGTCTGACAACGTGATGAATTCAGGCAATGTAAGCGGCTATGGCGTAAAGGATTACGCTATCCAGATAGGAGTAGGACTCAATACCAAGGACAACAGCCGCTATTCGCTCCGCTGCGTGCAGGATTGACGGAAATACTGATTCTTAATCAATGCTCAATCTATCACAACTGCTGTTCCGGAGGCTGTCGCCATCAACATTCCGTTGTCCGCGCCCAGAGTCTCATAATCTATGTCAATGCCGACGACAGCATTGGCCCCAAGTTCTCTCGCGCGGTCTGACATTTCTTCCAATGCCTTTTCTCTGGCCTCGATCAATTCGTTTTCGTATGAGCCTGAACGGCCGCCGATGAAGTTCCGGATGCTTGCGGTGAAGTCCTTGATGAAATTGACGCCGGCAACGACTTCCCCGCAGACAATACCGCGGTATTCCCTTATGTTGTGACCTTCCACGGTCGGTGTTGTAGTAAGTATCATAATATCTTCAATTAATTGTCATCCAATGATTTTTCACATTCCTCAGACCGATGTCCGCCCGTAAAGATAAACATTTTTTCATTATCGCGAAAAATGCGCTGGCGGTTTACTGTCCTATGTCTGGCTATTGTTTCAAAGGAAACAATGTATCAACTTCATACTGTGTAAGACCGATGACACGACGGAGCTGGCCATTGGAACACCTGTAGTCATAATGGAGAGTGCGTGCGAGATCCAGTTTCTGAGCTTTTGACAGTTCCCGCAAAGAAGTTTTATGATGATGCTGTCTGATAATGGATACAAGTTGCGCAAACAGTTCACCATCAGTAAGATAGTCCTGGTCATCTATTTCAGCCGCCACACCGCTATAACTTTCCAGATTGCGGCATAGCATTGAAAAATAATGATGAGCATCCCTGAACATGGCTTTGGCAAACTTGATTGAACAATATGCAACAGGAAGAACAAAACTGTCGGCAACAGGCCAACTATCAGGTATATCCGGGATACGGCCACGAAACATATTACGCCCCTGTTTAGTTGTAATGTCATGAAAAGTAGTTGTAGTCACCAGCTCGTGTCCAAAATAATAGGGCCCCGCACCCCATGGATAACTGTACGGAGTAACATTACAATCCGTGACAAAACCATTTCGGTTGACATAGACAATAGTATTTCGCATTGCTTCCAAATCTGACACTTCCTTCAATGTCGGTGAGAACCCATCAGGAAGGCCATCCGGAAAACTCTCCTTCATACCGCGGGTCAAGCGTTTCTTCAGAAATGTGAATGCAGTCAGAAGCCTGTCAGAATGTCCCTCCGCCAAGATATGGATATGATTCCCCATTATCTCAAAGGTAAGGATTCTAATATCATGATATTCAAAGGCCATCTGGGCAATTACATTCATTGCAAACACATAGTCGTCCTCGGTTCTGAATATCAACGGCGTTTCCTTGCCGGATGTATATAGATGCCAATATGGCCCGTTTTCATCAAACGTGCGTTGGCAGTAATTTTCTTTTTCTCTGAAAGTAGCCATAGTCGTTTTCGTTTTGAGTTATGTTTTGGTTTTGCGTTGTGTTTCCTGTCAGGCTGTCCGGAGTCTGCCTGTAACTGGACCTGGCCACTATTCGGTGTAAAATAACGTCATTTTTTACACCAATTCATCATTTTGAGCAAAACGGTGTAAAATCAGGCCGATATTTACACCGTTTTTTGCGGCAGCCAGAAACATTGTAGGGCCAATCAAAGATATGACGAATATGACATATTTGCAATAGTAAATATGCCTTTTTTCAGATATTTGTCACAAATCAAAAATAAGTCGTATATTTGGCAAGCAAGGCAAAAACAGGATTCAATGAAAAAGGGACAGAGCGTGATTTCGCTAATCTTCAAGAACGGAGGCGAAATATATACATTTGGTTCATTATCAGCAATATATTCAATGTTCTCCCCCGAACAAATCGGTTTGTCATACGCGTCACTCAGAAATGCCGTCTCAAAATATATCAAATGCAATGACGTGGATGAAACAGGAAACAGTTCACAAATCATCTACGATACAGAAAGCAGTAAAATTACCATACGCAGAGCACCTCTGCTCCTTGCCGACAAAACAACGGGACAGAAAGAAGCATGACAATTCCTCTCGTTCAGCGGGCAAAGAGGGAATGCAGCCAGGTTATCATTTCGGCGAGGACATCTTGGGAGAAGGTCTCTTCGATTTCTTTGTACTCTGACATTTCACCGGTCCGGCAGTGCTGGAACATATGGTTCAGACCAGTTTCGGCCCTGATGACATTGACGGAAGTATTATCGGAAACAGAGGCGGACCGGGAAACAGAGCGGGTTTCTGCGGTTGGAGCAGTGGCGGACCGGAAATTTGAGCCTGAACCGGAGCCAAGGTCTGAACTGGAGTCCGCCGCAGGAACCGACTCGGAATAGCCGCCGGGAAGACCTTGGCGGAGAAGGGAGAGATTCCGTTCGCAAGCCACCTGAATGTCCTTTGTGCCATTGAGAGCCATTACCGGACATTTGACCGAGCCTAAGATATCCGACACGTTCATCTTCAAGAAATATTTCATGTATGGCGTTTTCAGTAAAACGCTTAGCATAGACGCATTCTGCTTGAGAGCAGCAGAGAGATAATAACTTTCAGGAGATGGAAACGGCATATCATTGACAACAGCCTCGTAGGCGTCAGCCAGAAATCTGCAATAGTTGTTGGTCTCGGATTCAGGCATCCCGGCCATCTGGAGCGCACGACGGTTCTGGTCCAGAAGCGTTTCGGAACCGGAGGCAACCATACCTGCCAGACTTATCACGAAATCCGCCTTGCCCTCTGCAGCCAACATCAGCGCAATGCTTCCGCCTTCACTGTGCCCGAGCACACCGACATGGTCAAACTTCCCACGCAGAAGACCAATCCCGGCTAGAGCATCGTTCTTCAAGTCCTCTGTGGTACACGAAACGGCATCGCCTGTGGACTCGCCGAATCCCCTGTCATCATATCTCAAAGTCGCGATCCCGGCATTGGCAAACGCATCGGCAATCACTGCAAACGGCTTATGACCAAATATTTCCTCGTCTCGATTCTGCAGCCCGCTTCCGGTAACCATGAGGAGCACAGGAGTCTGGCGGGAACAGTTCTCCGGCATTGTCAATGTCCCTTTCAGAATAGCATCACCATTGGAAAATGAAACATCTGCATTGACATAGGCAAATGGCCCGACAGGGGTCTGGGGACGCCTCAGAACCGGGGCTCCGGGTGTCAACGGCAGCGGAAACGACATTCCGTTCTGCGTATATGTCCCGGTGATGAGTTTTCCAGTCCAAAGTCCTTTGTATGAAGCATTTATGGATGGCACTTCCAGCTCAATGGAACCGAAGGCGGAGCGTTTTACTGACACCGGTATCGCCTTCGCGCCCTTGTCTGGCACATCGAGAGTGGCGGTGCTGTCGCCCATGTGAAAAACTAACGAAAGCGTCGTGCCGGAAACGTCCAATTTGCCGTTCCAAGTCCCCGTCTGCGCCAATGCCGACGCCGCGATAAAGGTCAATGTCAATGCTGCTAATATCTTTTTCATTTTTCTAGCGATTTCCCGTAAATATAGGATTATTTTCATCAATGACAGTGAAATAATATTACATTTGCCGCTGCAAACGAAAGACATATGAACAATAAGGTACTAATTATAACATTGATAGCATTCCTGGGATTCGCGTCCTGCGGAAAAGAGAATGGCAGCGAACAGATTCCGGACAAGGAACCGCCGGCCGGCATTGACTTTCCTGAGGATGACGGGGCGAAGCGGCTGCCGGCAGACGGGGCACTCGCGTTGCGCGATTTATTGACGGCAGCGGATCCTGCAAGGACATTGGCACCGGGCGAAACGAAAATTACGGAGAATCAGTTTGCTGAGATACGGCAATTCATTGACAATAACCTGAAGGCGGACAACAAGATTCAGACATACGACAATATTTTCAATTGGATCGTGAAGAATGTCAGATACGGCAACGGAAACGAGACCATATATCTCGACCCGTATGACGTGTTCATCCACAGGGTATGCGTCTGCCAAGGTTATGCTAATCTGTTCAAGATAATGTGCCAGAGCCAGGACATTCCGGCAATGTGCGTGAACGGTTGGCTCGTCGGGATTGGAGGCCATGCCTGGAATTACGCATACGTGGACAAAGAATGGCACGTCAGCGACCCTACAAACGGCATTGACTACAAAATGGATGATATCGGGAAATATCGCGATGTCCTCCAGCCTATCAGGGCGGATTTCAACCTGTTCGAGGACGAGAGGTTCGCTTATAATTTCGAGGAGGACAGGCTCAATGTTGCAGAGGTGAAGGACTCCAAGCTTGATTATGTTCTGGTTCCGTTCAGCGTCAACGGTTTCAGAATCACGTCTTTCTGCCCTGTCAAAAAGGTAAGCGGGTCATACGACAAGCTGTATCTGGGAAGCAATGTGGAGAGTGTCGGGGAGAACACGGTCTATCTGGGCAGCAACTTCAGTTCCCTGCGTGAAATCAATGTTGACCCTGCGAACAAGTATCTGACCGCATACAAGAATGTGCTGTATAACATAGGTGACGATGCACCGTACTTTATCCCGTCCGCGATAACAAGACTGGAACTCAAGCCGGTCAAGGTGATAGAAAAGAATTTCATCTATAGTCTGGAGAACGTTGAGGAGATAGTTTTCGCGGAAGGGACTGAGAGAATCGAGGCCTATGCAGTGGAGAAGTGCCGGAACCTCAGGACAGTATATGTCCCGGCCAGCGTGACGTACATGGACAAGGAAGCCATATACGACTGCGGGGACAAAGTGAAAGTCATCAGGAAGTAGTCCGCCTCATTCGGTGAGACAATTAAGTGAAAATTGTGTCCACCTGCAAAAATGCGTAAATATTTTAGAATTGAACGGAATTTTCGTAAGTTTGTAAGTTGTGAAATAATTGAATTAATTGAACTTGAGTTTCGCAAGAGCGAAATGCTGCTGTTAAAGCCCGTGAGGGCGACGGTAAGTCCCTTCCCCGAGGGGAGGGATTTAGGGTGAGGGTAACGTGATGAAAGTGCGTGGGGTGTAAAACCTTCGAATTCGTTCGGACCTTATTCTATGCTGAGACTCAGCAAGTTTTACTTGCGGGACTTGAGTAATAGAACTGATTATACGTATGATGGAAGAAGTCAAGAAAGAGGTTGAAGAGCCAAAGAGGCTGAATTTCCTCGAAGAAATCATTGAGGCAGATCTCAAATCCGGCAAAGTGGACAGCGTCCTTACGCGTTTTCCTCCGGAGCCGAACGGTTATCTGCATCTAGGGCATGCGAAAAGCATCTGCATAAACTTTGGTCTGGCGCAGAAATATGGCGGCAAGACAAATCTTCGTTTTGACGATACCAATCCGACCAAAGAGGATACCGAATATGTGGATTCCATTAAAGAGGATATTAAGTGGCTCGGGTTCCAGTGGGACAAGGAAAAATATGCTTCTGACTATTTCGACCAGCTATACGAATGGGCTGAAGACCTGATAAATAGGGGTTTGGCATACGTAGATGACCAGACGCAGGAGGAAATCAGCAAGGGACGTGGCACTGTGGACAAACCAGGTGTAGAGAGTCCGTACAGGAACAGGAGCGTAGAGGAAAACCTCAGGCTTTTCCGCGAGATGCGTGACGGAAAATATGCTGACGGTGAAAAGGTGCTCAGGGCCAAGATCGATATGGCAAGCCCGAATATGATGTTCCGCGATCCTCTTCTTTATCGTATCAAGCATGCCTCTCATCACCGTACCGGAGACAAGTGGTGCATCTATCCTATGTACGACTTCACTCACGGCCAGTGCGACTCCATCGAACACATCACCCATTCCATCTGTACGCTCGAATTCGATGTGCACAGACCGTTGTACGACTGGTTTATCCAGACGCTCGGCATCTATCCGTCACATCAGTATGAATTCGCGAGACTGAACCTTACTTACACATTGATGAGCAAGCGTAAATTGCTCGAACTGGTGCAGAAAGGTCTTGTTAGCGGCTGGGATGATCCTCGTATGCCGACACTGTGCGGTGTAAGAAGAAGAGGTTATACTCCTGAGGCATTGAAAATGTTCTGTGAAAAGATCGGTGTGTCCAAGCGTGACCAGCTGATGGATCTCCAGCTTCTTGAGTGGTGCGTGCGCCAGGATCTGAATGCGAGGTCAAACCGCTATATGGTGGTTGAGGACCCGGTCAAGGTTACTCTCACGAACTGGGAGCCGGGCAAGGTGGAGTGGTTTGACTGCCCTCTCAATCCGGCTGAACCGGAAGGCGTCACCCGCAAGGTTCCGTTTACCGGCGAACTGTACATCAGCAGGGCGGACTTTATGGAAGACGCGCCTAAGAAGTTCTTCCGTCTTAAACCTGATGGTGAGGTCCGTCTGAAATACACCTATATCATCAAGTGCAATGAGGTTATCAAGGATGCTGAGGGCAATGTGGTGGAACTCAAATGTACTTTCGATCCGTCAACCCGTCCGGGAAGCGGGGAATGGAGAAGTGTCAAGGGTACAATTCATTGGGTATCAACTGCTCACGCCAAGGAAGTGGAACTCCGTATGTATGACAAACTGTTCACATTGGCAGATATGAGCCAGGTTCCTGAGGACAAGGACTACAAGGATTTCCTGAATCCGCAGTCATTGGTTCTCGGCAAGGGATATGCTGAGCCTGCCCTGTTGGAAGACAAATCCGGCATAGCAGTTCAGTTCGAGCGTGACGCCTATTACTTCAAGGATCCGGACAGTACTCCGGAGCATCCTGTGTTCAACAGGACGGCGACCCTAAAGGACTCCTATAAGCCGGAATAGCCTAATCTGAGAGAATCAGGCATTTTCCGTTTATCATAATCAAGTGGCTCTGTCCGTATCCCGGCCGAGTCACTTGTTTGCGTTTATGCACCTGGCGTCATCAGATTCTTGTGTCCGTCTCTGAATTCTTGTTCCTTGTTTCTGACAATGTTTGGCGCCACCGGCAGAGCCTTGGTCGGCACTTGTTGTTCTTCTTGTTCGTGTCTGGTCTGCGCCCCTGTTGTTGCGTTTTGGAACAACCTGCTGTTGAACTATGGGTGTAAGTTCCTGAACGATAATGTGATATGTGAAATGTGTGATGCCAGGTTACCTGTTTTTTTGCCGAACCTGAATTTGACGAGTTGCCCTAACTATCTGATAATGAGTGTTTAATGATTATCTTGCAAATGCAGGTTGTTCCAAGTTGTTCTCGAGAGAAGGTCAATGTGGAAAAATGTCAAGGTGAAGAGCAACGTTTTTCGTGGCGGGTGCATCTATGTAGGGTGAAATGAATGTCAGAGTATATGTGGAATCGTATATACAGATTGTTTGCGGTAATGTCCATCGTCATGATGGTGGTTCCGTCTGCGTTTGAGGCCAGTGCGAGAGTTGTGAGCTGTTCTCTCTCAAGAGTTCAGCCTGAGGCCAATGCCGGAGACCTGCCAGTGGCCCAGACTCCGGATACGTTGAATATCCTGTCGGCGCGCCCGTCCGGGTCAGAGGAGAATGTGACGGTGCTTTCTTCAGGAGTCAGGATAACAGGACTGCATTCGGGAAAGAAAGTGGAAGGGACATTGACCTATAAGCGCGGCTATATTTTCACATCTGACAACCAGCCGATAAGCATTTCCGATGCAGGGCTGTATTTTTCACCAGCCGATGTTGTCGTCTATAAGAAGAATGTGAAAGTCTTCAGCTCAGGACGGAAGGTCCTCTCATTCGGGGCAGGAGGCGCATTGCTCTCAGCAACAGGGGCATTGGTATTGACAGAATACTCCACTGACAATCGGGAAGCGGCGGCGGTGCTTGTATTGGGGACAGTGGCGGCTGTGGCAGTGATGGCTCCATGCACACTGGTCGGCGTACCGATGCAGATCAAGGCTAAGGCCCGTCTGAAGAGTCTTGTCCGCAAATACAATTCCGCATACATCTTCGGCTCGAAGTAATCTGAAAATTTGCTATATTCGCAGATTGAATGGACGGTGCTCAGAAATTGTCGCCAAAACAGTTTCCTGCACGGTCAAAATTTGTGTTTATGACAATTCTCAGAAAACTGCGGACACGGATACGTGAATTCAAACTGACTATGAAAATGAAGCTCGTCCTGAGCCTCAGTTCCATAGCCGTGATTCTGCTTGTCTCGAGCTTCATCTCAATAATGGAATACAGCAGGATGAGCAGCTATGTCTCAGACCTGATTGCCGCCAATATCGGTAGCATCAATGCTGCCCAGAAACTTGCTGACGCGGCGAACTCCTACAATCTCGGCATCCTTGCCATAATCGGTGACAATTCCGAAAAGCATCTGCCTGAACTCAGACAGAACGACTTCATTGATCATTGCGACAGTCTCAAGGCCTCATTGACCTCGGAAAAAATGCTTCCGTTGGCTGACTCAGTGCTCTATTCCTATTCGGCGTATATGCTGACCTCATTGGAACTGAAACATGCCATACTCTCTGATTTCATCAATGCGCGGGAGTGGTATTTCGACAGGCTGCAGCCTAAATACAACAGGTTGCGTTCCGATATAAACATCTTGAATACAGCCATTTACAATGAACTTCAGAAGAATTCCGCGACATTCGAAAGAGGCTTCTACAGGAGCATTATCCCGGGAGCGGTAGCCGTGGCGGTAGGACTTCTGCTCGTGGTACTGCTGCTGTTCTTCCTGATGGCTTATTATGTGAACCCAATATACAGGATGCTCACGGGGCTGAAGAATTACCGTTCGTTCGGGAGCAAATACTTCTACGAATTCGAAGGAGACGACCAGCTTTCCGAGCTCAATGACGGTATAACAGAGATGGCGGGCGAGAACATGCAGCTCCGCAAGAGACTGAAGATGCTACGTGATTCCATAGAGAAAAACAAGGAGGAACAGGCCTGATGAACCTTAAAGTCATATCCAGAAACGTCGGGTTCGCGCTGCTTGCCAGTGCGTTCTTTATGTTTCTGTCCATATTGGTTTCATTGGCAGAAGGAAACGACAGCGCATTGGCCGCGATGATAATCAGTTTCACGATTACCTTCATCGTGGGTGTGTTTCCGTTCATCTTCGTCCGCAAATCCTCCAACATTACCCTGAAGGACGGTTATATGATCATCGTGTTGTCATGGCTGCTGTCCTTCGTCTTCGGAATGTTGCCTTACCTTCTCTGGGGAGGCCCGTTCTCGGTAATCAACGCACTTTTCGAAGCGGTATCCGGTTATACCACCACTGGAGCCACCATATTGACAGATGTGGAACAGTTGCCTGACAGCCTGCTGTTCTGGCGCTCGTCCACGCATTTCATCGGAGGCTTGGGAGTCGTGGTGTTCCTTCTGCTGATTATCCCGTCCTCCAGTCCGATGAGGCTCCGGCTGACCAATATGGAGGTGTCTTCGCTCTCCAAAGAAGGTTACCGGACACGTACGAACAAGACAGTATGGGTATTTGCCGCAGTATATCTGGGAATTACCGTATCTGCATTCATCTGCTACTGGCTGGCCGGAATGTCGGCTTTCGACGCCATAAACCATGCCTTCAGCGTGGTGGCCACAGGAGGATTCAGCACCAAGAACCTGTCTATCGCCTCCTTTGATTCCAATGCCATAAACATAATCACCATAGTCTTTATGTTCTTGGCTTCGGTCCATTTCGGACTCATATTTGTCGTATTCGCTACACGCAGCCTCAAGCCGTTCAAGAATCCTGTGCTGAAATTCTACGCACTGATGATAGTGATAGCCTCAGTGATGATGGCTATATCATTGAAAATGAAGGGTCCTGAATTCTCTTGGGGAGACTCTATCATGAACGGAATCTTCCACGTGGTGAGCTCTATTTCCACGACCGGATTTGCGATATCCGACAACAATACGTGGCCGGCGTTCGCAGCCGTGCTGATGGTCATCATTTCCGTTCCTTGCGGAATGGCAGGCTCCACCACAGGAGGTGTGAAGGCGGATCGTATCTATCTGATGCTTAAGACCATAGGCCAGCAGGTAAAGAAGGCGCTGCATCCTGCTTCCATAAACCAAGTCCATGTCGGAAACCATATCCTCACAAATGATGAAGTCTATCCGCATCTTGTCTATATAGCGTTGTATTTCGTGACAATAGCCATCTCTGTGGCATTGTCCATTGTCTCCGGCGTGACTATAGACGCATCGGTGGCCGCCTGCATCTCCGCTCTGAGCAATGTCGGCCCCGCATTGGGCGACTGGGGAACATTGGGCAGTTTCAATTCGGCTCCGGTGATGGCCAAATTCATTTTCGTTGTCGATATGTTCCTCGGCCGTGTCGAAATCTACCCGATACTTGCAGTAGTTGCGATGGCCTTTTCCAGGAGGAACAAGTAATGGGGCAGGCTGATTTTCTATACGACAAGTTTCTTGGACATTTCCAGTACGAGCCGACTGAGTCCCAGGACACGTTCCTGCATCAGATGGCCGAATTTCTTACCGGAGATGACGGTGACATATTGATACTCAATGGTTATGCAGGTACCGGTAAGACTACGGCAATCTCGGCCGTAATCGGTGCATTGACAGAACTGAGCATCCCTACTGTGCTTCTGGCTCCGACGGGGCGGTCCGCGAAAGTGCTTTCCAGATATGCCGGGCGCCCTGCTCATACGGTCCACAAACAGATCTACAGGCAGCGTTCAGTCGGATCTGACGGCTTCGGACAGTTCTCATTGGCCCCGAACAAGGCGAAAGACACGTTGTTTGTCGTGGATGAGGTGTCGCTTGTGGGCATTGACAATTCCGGGCAGAACTCTACGGCGCTTTTCGGCACTGGTAACCTGCTCGAGGATTTGGTAACATTTGTCAGAAACGGCAACGGCTGCCGTCTGGTGATGATTGGCGACTCCGCACAGCTTCCGCCGGTCGGCCACGAATACAGCCCGGCCCTCGCTCCTGAATATATGAACAGTTTCGGCGGGGTGTTCTGGTCTTCCCTCACAGATGTCGTGCGCCAGCAGCAAGCATCAGGGATACTGTCCAATGCTACGTCTCTAAGAACTTTGATATCAGAAGATTACGAGTCGGGAGGAAGCTTCTTTCCTGTAGAGAAACTGGAACTTGACGTGGAAGGTTATGACAATATCGAGCGTATCGGCGGCGCTGACCTTATCGAAAAGATTACCGACGCCTTCGACCAGTACGGGGAGGACGAAACCATCATCTTGTGTCGCTCCAACAAGCGGGCAGTCCGGTACAATGCCGGTATCCGCTCGGCTGTCCAATATAAAGAAGAGCGTCTGGTCCGTAACGATAAACTGATGGTCGTGAAGAACTGTTATCAGTTCCTGACCGATGTGAAGGGCATAGATTACATAGCCAATGGCGATATCGTAAAACTCTTGTCCATAAACCATTACGAAGACAGATACGGATTGCATTTCGCCCAGGCGCGTCTGCTCTTTCCTGACTATGACGACCAGGAAATCTCCGCAAAAGTGTGCCTGGATACATTGGAATCAGAGTCGGCGTCATTGACATACGAACAGCAGAACGCTCTGTATCAGGGAGTTTCCGAGGACTATTCCCATATATCTTCCAAGAAGAAGCGTTATGAGGCAGTACGCGAAGACCTGTTCTACAATGCCCTGCAGCTGAAATATGCCAATGCAGTTACCTGTCACAAGTCCCAGGGCGGTCAGTGGAAATGCGTTTTCATCGACAATCCTTTCTGGATGGACGAATACACCGTCGATGACTACAAATGGCTCTACACGGCGCTAACCCGCGCGACAGAAAAAGTATATCTCGTTAATTTCAAGGATTCAAATTTCGTATGAGGAAGTATGATTTGCTCTGCCTTGCCGGCAGAATGGCCGCAGTAGCGGCAGTTTTTCTGACAATGTCAATGCAGATGTCAGCTCAGGAGTTCGTGAAGATACCTGCATCATGGAAATGGCTTGACAATGAGAAAGTTGCCTTTTCCTATGACGGCTCGTTCACGGATTCACAGGCATTTGCCGTGCGAGCATCCAGCCGCAAGACCATTCACGGAATCAAGGCCCCTGCAAAGTATTCCACATTTCCTGCTGATCCGGAAGGCGCGGTGAACCGGACCTGGGCGCCGGACTCTTCCGCTTTCGCCTTCACGAGAAACAATGACCTCTACGTCTATGATGTCGCTTCCGCTACGGAAAAACGTCTTACATTCGATGGCAACGAGCTGATACTCAATGGTTATGCCTCTTGGGTATATTATGAAGAGATACTTGGACGTCCATCATTGTACCGCGCGTTCTGGTGGTCTCCGGACTCCAAGAAAATCGGATTCTACCGCTTCGACAATACGGACGTGCCGGTTTTCCCGATATATTCACCTGCAGGTCAGGACGGCGTGCTCCGAAACACCAGATACCCGAAAGCAGGCGAGCCGAACCCGCGTGTCCGCATCGGAATAGTGGATGTCAATGAAATCTCTTCTGACGGTGCTCCTCACACAGTCTGGGCCGATTTCAATGAAAATGACGACCAATATTTCGGAATTCCGTTCTGGGGTGCAGACAGCAAGGAGTTTTTTATTGCACGTGAACCTCGCATACAGAATACATTGGAACTTTACAGCGTCTCAGCCATCGACGGCTCCAAGAAACATATTTATACCGAAAAGTCAGAAACATGGCTTGACTGGATAGACGGTATGCTCTTCACTGACAAGGGATTGTACATGGCACGCTCATTTGAGACAGGATGGCAGCAGATCTATTTCCTCTCTTATGACGGCAAGACGCTCAGACGCCTGACGGACGGTCCGAACTGGCGAATTTCCCTGTTGAGGGCGGACAAGGACGGAAGTGTATATTTCACTGCCTGCCGGGATGCCTCAGTGAGACATTGCCTGTATAAGGTCAATGCCGAAGGTCAGATCAATGCATTGACTGATACTGAGTTGAATGTGTCTTCCGTAAGTTTCTCGCCGGACGGGAAATATTTCGTGGCGTCGGTTTCTTCATTCACCTCGCCTGACAGGATTCTGTTGGCGAAGACCTCCAAGCCTTCTTCCGTTATGGTAGTTGCCGACAGAAAAGGGCCTGATTTCAATGCTCAGAACTATGCTCTGCCGCAGCTCATCTACATTGAGAATGACGGACTCAGGCTTCCTGCCTACATCGTCTATCCGAAGAATTTCGACCCGTCCCGCAAATATCCGGTGCACATGGACATATATGGTGGACCTGATACTCCGATGGTGCGCGAAAGATGGATTCAGCCTTTTCCGTCCAACCAATGGTGGTCAGACAATGACATAATCCAGATTACCGCCGACTGCAGGGCTGCCGGCCACAATGGCAGAGCAGGCCTTGACCAGATTTATAAGCATCTGAACAGCAAGGAACTGGAGGACTTCAAGGCTTGGGCCCGTTATCTCAAATCATTGCCTTATGTCAATGGGGACAAAATCGGAGTCGAGGGCTTCTCTTTCGGCGGAACCATGACGACAATGCTGTTGTTCACCGCCTCTGATGATTTCCACTACGGGATTGCCGGCGGGGGAGTGTATGACTGGATTCTGTACGACAGTCATTACACCGAACGTTTCATGGAAACGCCTCAGACCAATCCGGACGGCTACGCCTCCTCCCGTGTCATCAATTATGTCTCATCTTATCCGGCCACCTATGCGGAAACATCTGCGGTAGAGCCGGTCATGCTGAAAATCACTCACGGAACCGGTGACGACAACGTTCATTTCCAGAGCACGCTTCAGCTCATCGACGAACTGCACAGGCAATGCAAGAAGTTCGAATTCATGATCTACCCTGACGGCATGCACGGCTATCGCGGCTACCAAGGAAAACATTTCCTCGAAGCCAACCAAGACTTCTGGCTCCGTTACCTGTGTGACAAATAACGACTTTATGTTGATATTTCACAGTGCATTGTGAATTTCTTGAATTTTTCAGATAAAAATTTTACTTTTGTTTGAAATTACCAATCCGCTGTGAATATGAAGACTTTAGGAATGCAGATTAAAGAACGCAGGAAGGCCCTTAAGATTACTCAAAAGGAACTCGCCGATTTAGCAGGAATCAGTATCAATACTGTGGTTGCTGCAGAGCGTGGACAGGGGGATCCTAAGATTTCTACATATCTTGCTATTTGCAATGTTCTAGGACTTAAATTGATTGTACAGTTATGAGACAGTGTGAAATCTATTTGCACGGAATAAAGTGCGGCTTGCTTACTGAAGAGGATGATAAGTCCTTCACATTTTCTTATGATAGTGTATATCTGCAAAGAGCTGATGCGGATCCGGTCAGTCTTACTCTTCCTCTTCAGCGGGAACCGCATAAATCACCCTATCTTTTTTCGGTTTTTGCCAATATGCTTTCTGAAGGAGAGAACCGTCAGGTTCAGTCCGTGTTGTTGCGGATTGACCCGGAAGACGATTTTGGAATTCTTCTGGCAACCTGTCAGATAGATACTATAGGTGCTATAACAGTAAAGCCGATCAGACTATGATTAATTTGAATATATGTCCGTCCACATTGAAGGAAGGGTTCAGTACTTATTGTCCGGCTGCGGTCAAATCGCTTTTTGACGGAAACAAAGTCTCTCACATTTTTCCAGGCGCAAGCCCTGAAGATGGAGGCTCTGCGGATTCGATAAGAAATATCGGTAGAATATCGCTTTCAGGCGCCCAGCCAAAGTTTTCGGTCATAATAGGCGAGAACAAACAACTGAGATATACACGAGAAGGCGAGCAAGGGACATATATACTCAAACCACGTCCAACTGGTTATCAGATTGCCAATAAGGATTACTGTGCAGCTAATGAGCATGTTACAATGCAGATAGCATCACAGGTTTATGGAATTGAGACAGCAGGTAATGCACTTTGCTTCTTTGAGGATGATAAGCCAGCATATATTACAAGACGTTTTGATGTTTATCCTGGAGGTAAATACAAGCAGGAAGATTTTGCAGCATTGCTCGGCTGGAGTAAAGACAATGGTGGCGCTAACTATAAATATGACAAAGTAAGTTACGAAGAATGTGCTGAGGTTATTCACAGGTATGTGAAGGCTGCTTTGATTGATATCAGGCGATTTTATAGAATTATATTGTTCAACTTCGTGTCTCTCAATGATGATGCGCACTTGAAGAACTTTTCGCTCATAGAGAGAAATGGGGAGTACCATCTTTCACCAGCTTATGATCTTGTAAATACCTCTCTTCAACTTTATGAACCTCGGATATTTGCCCTTGATAAAGGTTTGTTCAAAGAAGGGATGAACAAGGCTGATACTTACAATATCGGTCATGATGACTTCGTGGAATTTGGAAGGAGAATCGGACTTCCGGACAAAGTTATTCATCAGGAAATTATGATGTTCCAGTCGGTGAATCCCATGGCAGTCGAACTTGTAAGAAAGTCTTTCTTGTCTGAAGAACTAAAAAAACAGTACATCACAGCATATACCTATAGGTGCAAGATGCTGAACTTCTGACACTTTAATTCGGCAGTTATTCCAATATAAATAAAAAGGCGGCCTGAAGAGGTCGCCCTTTTTATGAAGTCGTATAAGGTTTATTTGATGAACTGCTCTTTCAGACGTTCGATCTTGGCATCTGCGTCATCGCCTTTGGCACCGAAGTAGAATTTGATTTTCGGCTCTGTGCCGGAAGGGCGTACGGAAACCACGTCGCCGGCCTCGTCGAAGAACTGGAGTACATTGGATGAAGGAAGACCTGTCTCATCTGTCTTGAGGTAGTCCACTACCTTGGTGACTGGCGAACCTATGAGAGATGCAGGAGGGCATTGTCTCATATCTGCCATGATCTTCTGGATTTCCTCAGCGCCGCTCTTTCCCTTGCGGACAAGCGATGTGAGACCTTCCTTGCGGTAACCGTACTCCTTATAGATCTTCTGGAGGAGCTGGTAGATGGTCATGCCCTGGTCTGCAGCCCATGCAGCACACTCAGCAACCATTGAACAAGCTATCTGGGCATCCTTGTCACGGACATACTGGCCCACATTGAAACCGTAGCTCTCCTCGCCGCCGCAGATGAACTCGCCGCATTTCTCATTGCGCTTGACCACTTCAGCTATGTATTTGAAACCGGTCAGGACATTGTAGATCTTCACGCCGAAACTCTTTGCGATTTCAGAGAGAAGCTCTGTAGTGACAATGGTCTTGACAATGTATGTGTTCTCATTCAGTTTGCCGAGTTCCTTCCATCTTGTGAGAATATAGTAGGTGAGCACGGCGCCGGTCTGGTTGCCGTTGAACTGAACCATCTTACCCTCATTGTCACGAACTGCGATACCCATGCGGTCTGCGTCGGGGTCGGTGGCCAAAACAATGTCGGCACCCTCGCGGTCAGCTACTTCAAGGGCCATTTTCATCGCTGCAGGCTCCTCTGGGTTAGGTGATGCCACAGTCGGGAAATTGCCGTCACTCACATCCTGCTCCGGAACGTGGTAAACGTGCTCGAATCCGAGCCTGTGAAGGCATTCCGGTACAAGCCTAACGCCGCATCCGTGAAGCGGAGTGTAAACGAACTTGAGTTCAGGATGACGCTTGCGGGCGTCCGGTGTAAGCATAAGTGAGAGAATGTCGTGCAGATACTTTTCATCCACATCCTTGCCCATCAGTTCGATTTCACCACAATCCTCGTCCGGTGTGAACCTTACCTGTGCAGGGTCGGTAATCTTGGCGACTTCTGCCACAATGTCCTTGTCCACCGGAGAAGTGATCTGTGCGCCGTCTGACCAGAACACCTTGTATCCGTTGTACTCCTTAGGGTTATGTGAGGCGGTTACCATCACGCCGGCAATCGCGCGTTTTTCCCTGATGGAATAGCTGAGTTCAGGTGTAGGTCTGATGTTGTCGAAAAGGAACACGTGCATTCCATTGGCAGACATCACGTCAGCGGTGATTTTTGCGAACAGCTTGCTGTTGTTACGGCTGTCGAATGAGATGCAGACACGCACATCATTCGGATTGATAGCGTCGCCGTATGCATCCTTGCACTCAGCCGCATGGGCCTTGATGTAGTTTGCAAGTCCCTGGGTGGCCATTCCTACAGTGTATTTGTTCATCCTGTTCGTGCCGACACCCATAATGCCACGAAGTCCTCCGGTGCCGAATTCCAGGTTTCTGTAGAATGCATCCTCGAATCCTGCCGGATCATTGTTTCTCAGTTCAATGACCTTGCTTTTGGTTTCCGGATCAAAGTCACCGGTAATCCAGCTCTGTGCTACTTCCTTAAAATCTTTAGCCATAACTATATAGTTTTATTCTAATGTCCAACGCTATGCGGTCCGCCTTTGCAGACCATCCGCAAAAATAGTAATCTTTCCCCTTAAATGAAAATGATTGTATGGCCTGTCCTGTGGAAAAATAAAAAGAGATTGCTATCTTCGCTGAAAACTTATACGAAATGAAACAGATATCTACACAGAATGCTCCTGCAGCAATCGGACCTTACAGTCAGGCAATAGAAGTCAATGGATTTGTTTATGCATCGGGACAGCTTCCGATCGATCCTGCAACCGGCGCATTCCCTGAAGGCGGAGTGAAGGAGCAGACCAGACAGTCACTTCTGAACGTGAAGGCCATTCTCGAAGAAGCCGGACTTGCTCTGTCCAATGTCGTGAAAACTACTGTCTATCTTGCTGATATGGGCGATTTTGCGGCAATGAATGAGGTCTATTCACAGTTCTTCGCACAGCCGTTCCCTGCTCGTAGCGCGATTGCTGTAAAAGCATTGCCGAAGGGTGCGCTTGTGGAGGTTGAAGTCGTAGCTGCAAGAGGCTGACACTCAGATGACTCTCGAAGAGTTCATAATATCACATTCGGAAGATGATACATCCCGCCTCATATTGGGGCGGGACAAATGGCCTGACGTGGACGTGCCTCTGGCCGTAAACATTATCGAGTGCAGAAGGAAAATCCGTCAGAAACTCCCGGAATGGTATGCGGTTCCTGGCTTGATTTATCCGGACAGGATCTGTGCGGAACAGTCAAGTTCTTCATTTACAGCGAATTATAAGGCGTCTGTTGCTGGGCGGATATTGAGTTCCGTCGCTGCGGACGGCAGGCGTATTGCTGACCTTACCGGAGGCCTGGGAGTGGACAGCTTTGCCTTTTCATTAGTTGCCGACAAGGTGCTGTACAATGAAATGGAGCCTTCCAGGGCATCTGCTGCCAGACATAATTTCCCGCTGCTCGGTGCACAGGACATTGTTGTGACAAGTCATTGTGTATCAGCAGAGAACGATGCGGTATGGACGGAACTGAAAAGTTTCGGTCCGTCGCTCATATACATGGATCCCGCGCGCCGTTCCTCATCCGGAAGCAAGGTGTTTCTGCTGGAAGACTGCAGTCCGGATGTCTTGACATTGACCCGAAGACTCTTCGACATAGCGCCGAATCTGCTCATCAAGCTTTCGCCGATGGCGGATATATCAATGCTGGTGAACCGTTTGCGCTCAAGCGGTGCGTTCACGAAGGAGGTGCACGTCGTGGCGCACGCGGGGGAATGCAAGGAACTGTTGCTGTGGCTTGTACCCGACACGCGCGAAGATGGGCTCAGCACCAGGCTCATCGTCAATGAAAATGGTTCATTGATAGAACCTTCCGGTGAAGCCCCGATTCCGCTGTTCCTCGAAAACGAGGATCACCTCAGCCGGATGAAATACATTTTCGAGCCTGGCAAGGCATTGATAAAAGCGGGGATTTTCAATGAAATAGGCTCTCTGTTCTCTTCCGGTCCGGCATCTATGCTGAAGGCCGGAAAATCCACGCATCTGTATCTGTACGGAGAAGAAATGTCGTTTGACATTGACCCGAAAAACTTCGGCAAAGTCTATGAAATCATCGGATGGGAACATCTGGACAAGCGTGCGATAAAGGCGTTTGCTTCTAAATATCCGTCAGCGGAAGTGACCGCGCGCAATATCCCTATGACGAGCGATGAGCTCCGGCGGAAACTGAAATGCCAGTCCGGCGGGGATGTGCACATTTTCGGACTGCGGCTGGATTTCACTGCCGCTGTGACATCTTCTTATCTTTTCGCTGCGCGGAGATCATCCGCTTTGGAACTGAACAGATAAAGTCCGATGAATGTCAGCAAGGCATTGATAATCAGAAGTTCATAGCTGAACTGGTATCCTCCGAACCAGCGCTCAGAGTTGAGCTGGAGCACCAGGCAGACAGCCGGAGCTGCAATGGAAATCCACGGAACGCATCTGTCTTTGGTTTTGCGTTTCGTGAGGATTCCGAAAGCGAACATTCCGAGAATCGGGCCGTAGGTATAACTTGCCAGCTTATATACGGCGTCGATGGCGCTCGTGTTGTTTATGAAATTGAAGACCGCGATGGTCAATCCCATGCACACGGCCATGCCTATGTGAACCTTTTCCCTCATTGACTTTACCTCTTTTTCCGATTTGCCGGCGGTGCCGAGAATGTCCACGGTGAAAGATGTGGTCAATGCTGTCAATGCAGAGCCTCCGGCGGCGTAGGAGCAGGAAACCAGGCCGACCACGAATACGATTCCGACTACGGCCGGGAGAAGTCCGCTTGTGGCGACTGCCGGGAAGAGCGTGTCACCTGTCGCGTCAATGCCATTGGCCCCGGCGAAGAAATACAGAAGTACTCCGAGCGTGAGGAACAGGAAGATTACGACAGTCTGGAGCAATGCGCTGGTGATGATGTTCTTCTGGGAGTCGCGGAAATTCTTACAGGTGAGTGAACGCTGCATCATGTCCTGGTCGAGTCCTGTCATTGCTATAAGCGTGAACATGCCTCCGAAGAACTGTTTGAAGAAGTATTGCGGATGGTCAGGGTCGTCGAAATAGAATATCCTGGACATGTCGCTGCCTGCCACCGCCTCGCACATCGAGCCGAACGTGAAGCCGAGAGCCTTGCTGATGAAGATGGTGCAGAGGGCGATGGAGACTATCATGCAGAATGTCTTCAGGAAGTCAATCCAGATTACGGCCTTGACTCCGCCACGGAATGTATAGGCGATGAGAATCAGCACGGTTACGGCAACATTGACAATGAACGGCAGGCCTAACGGGCCGAACACCATCATCTGCAGGGCAATGCATACGAGGTACAGTCTGACCGATGCTCCCAACATCTTGGAAATGAAGAAGAACCAGGCTCCGGTGCGGTAGGAAGAAAGGCCGAACCGGTTTTCCAGATAGCCGTAGATGGAGACGAGGTTCATCCTGTAGAACAACGGTATCAGAACGAATGCTATAACTATCTGTCCTGCAATGAATCCCAATGCCATCTGCATATAGCCGAATCCGGATGTGGCCACCATTCCCGGGACAGAGACGAATGTCACTCCGGACATGGCTGAGCCTATCATGGCGATTGCGACGACATACCAGGACTGCTTGCGGTTGCCGCTGAAGAAGCCGGCGTTGTCGGATTTCCTTCCGGTGAACCAGGAAATGAACAGGATTACCGCAAAATATGCTGATATCACTGTGATTATGGCTGCAGGTGTCATTGCTGATTATTTTTTAAGTTTCTGATTCTTAGAGTTTTCGAGAAGTTCTATGTCTGTTACTGAGACAACGTCGCCATCAACATTGAACTTGATGTCGCAGCCGAGGAACGGCATTCCGTAGATCCGCTCCGGGTCATGGGCGTATTGCGGTATCGGTTTCTGGGCAAGCGCTTTCACTAACATTGACAGCAAATGTGCGTCCCGTGAACCGCTAAGGTGGCGGAACTTCTCTTTCAGCTCTTCAGGGAAGACCACGTCCGCTTCTTTCCATTCTGTCTCGTCAGTGAATCCGGATGCTGCGCCGGGATGGCTGTCAGTGTATGATACATAAGGCTTTATGTCGTAGATCGGAGTTCCGTCCATGAGGTCGGCGCCGCTTACGGTGATGACGGGACCATCGTTTTTGTCTATGTCAATGCAGATGATTCTTGCTGATGACAGTCCGAGCCCGTTCGGCCGGAAAGGGGAGCGTGATGCGAAAACGCCGATTCTCCTGTTGCCTCCGAGTCGTGGCGGGCGTACTGTCAGACCCCATTGGCCTTCATTGCCTGAAAATCCCCAGATTATCCACAGATATCCGAATCCTTCCAGTCCGCGCACTGCTTCCTCTTTGGCAAACTCCGGAGTGAAGACGATTTTCCCCTCCAATTCGTCAAGTATTCCGCTTTGGCGTGGAATTCCGAATTTGGAGGTGAATGGTGACCTGAAGTATGCGACAGGAGTGATTTGCGTCATTTTTTCCATTCGTGTCGGTTTGCAGGCCCAAATTTACGGAAAACTTTTAGTAAATTCACGTTCCAATCTTTTTTCGTCTTATGAACATTGACAAGACTTTGCTTGCGGCAGCGGTTGCCGCTTTACTGATGATGGTGACGGTTCCTTCCTGCCACAGGAAGACGGAAACGCCTGTACTCGAGGGCAATGATACCATTTATCCGCTCGGGTTCTGTACTGATTCGTTCGCCTTGGAGGAAGGTGTGCTTAAGAACGGGGAGATTTTCACGTCTCTGATGTCGAGGCTCGGAATGAGGCCTCAGGATGCGATGTCTCTTGTCAATGCGACTGACTCTGTTTTCAATCCGAGGAAGATGCGTGCCGGCAATACGTGGCAGGCTTATTACAGCGGATGCGATTCTTCTGTCAATGTTCTGGAATATGTTGTCTATCATCATGACAAGATAAATATGACGGTGCTCAAGTGCACGGCTCCTTTCTCGGCATGGAAGGTGGTGAAGCCTGTGGACCATACGCTCAAGTATTCCAATGTGCTCATTTCCTCGTCGCTCTGGAATGATATGCGCCGCTGCGGTGCGCCTCAGATGCTGATTCTGCATTTGGAAGATATCTATGCCTGGACAATCGACTTCTTCTCCATCCAGCCGGGCGACAGGTTCAGTGTCGTGTACAATGAGTCGTCCTGCGAGGGTGAGGTGATAGATATTGACACGGTATATTATGCTGAGTTTGAGCACGACGGTAAATGCTATCCTGCAATCCGTTTTGACCAGGGAGATGGCGGAAATCTGTATTGGAACGAGAAGGGGGAGAGTATGAGGAAGGCATTTCTCAAGGCTCCGTTGAGGTTCTCCCGAATCAGTTCCGGCTTCTCCTATCACAGAAAGCATCCTGTTACCGGTCGAGTGAGGGCTCATACCGGTGTGGATTATGCAGCTCCTACAGGTACTCCTGTCATGTCCATCGGTGACGGCACGGTGATAAGCAAAGGCTGGAGCGGCGGTGGCGGCAACACTGTCAAGATCCGTCACAATTCCGTCTATACGACTTCTTACATGCACTTGTCGCGTTATGCTGTCGGCCTTAAAACGGGCGACAGAGTACGTCAGGGCGATGTCATCGGCTATGTAGGCTCGACAGGCTTGTCCACAGGCCCGCACCTGGATTTCCGCGTATGGAAAAACGGCACGCCTATCAATCCGCTCAAGATGGAGTCGCCAAGCGCCGAGCCGATCGCCCCGGCCAATATCCCTGCCCTCGACTCAGCCTACTTATTCCAGTCCACCCGACTCCGCACTTGGCTCGCTGAATCTGATACCACCGCGGCAACTGGCACTTCTGCTGGTGTTGACACTTCCGCTGGACCTGGCACCTCTGCAACTCTCGAACAACCTGCACTTTGACTGTCTCGTTAAACTGTTTATTGTCAGGAGATTATGGTGATATTCCAATTTCAGGTTAAAGGAAAAAACGGGTAACCTGAAATTCTATAATTTGCGTAATTGGCTGTCAGCCAATCACTTGCGGAATTAAGCCGTTTCCAGGTTGTTCTAAAATGCAGAACAAGCCCTGAAAATCATCGAAGACATCTGCTATAAAGAAGAGCGTAAAGATCAGGCTGAACGAGAAGAAGCAGAACGGCTCCTTTCAGAAAAAGAGAACAAGATGACAGTTGCAAAATACATCGATATGTATATCGAGCAAGTGAAAAGCGAGGCCCGGCAGACCGAACAAGGCCGCAACTACGCGCCATCGACAATAAAGTCCATAGTAACAGCCATGAACCAGTGGAAAGCATTTCAGCAATCCGTCCACAAAGTCTATGACTTCGACGACATTGATATGAAATGCTATTACGACTACACCACCTTCCTGAAGAACAAAACCAAAGTAGTTGACGGTGTACAGGTACTCGACGGCTACAGCATCAATTCTGTCGGCAAATGCATAAAAGAACTGAAAGCCATTCTTTACACGGCAGAAGTTGAAGGATATCACAACAACAACCTCTGGAAAGACAAGAAATTCAAAGGAACCCGCGTTGAGATAGATAATGTTTATCTGACGCGCGAAGAACTCGACAGGATGATGGCGTTGAAGTACGATGGAGTCCATTCGGGACACGGAATCGCACGCGACATATTTATGGTCGGAGTCTGGACAGCCCAGCGCGTCTCCGATTATAATAATCTGTCCAAAGATTCCATTCACACATATACCAAGCGGTGGATTGAGGATGTGCCGGATCCACTAAACCCCGGAAAAACAAAACCAGAAATCAAGGAGAAAGACATCACCTACATCGACATAAGACAGAAGAAAACCGGTGCAAAAGCGGCAATTCCTTGCTCGAGAGAGTTGCTTGAGATTCTCAAGAAATATGATTTCCAGATGCCGCATCTTGAAGACCAGGTTCATCAACCGCTACCTGAAAGAAATCTGCAAGGATGCAGGCATTGACACACATGTAGAGATAGAAGTGACCAACGGGGCGGCACACCGAAGAAAGTCTGGAAACCAAAATATGAGTTGGTCCACACACATACCGCCCGAAGAACAGGCGCAACCCTTATGTGTCTGTCCGGTATGGACATCTATGACATAATGAAAATTACAGGCCACACCTCCCCTGCCATGCTCCGCAAATACATCAAAGCAGAGAACCTGACTGTAGTGGAAAAAATCACAGACAAATATAACTACTTCGACTGATGGACGAAAGAGGAAAAAGATGTAACTTTACGAACAAATTGAAATGGAGTTATGGAGTTATGAAGATTGCTGGAAATAAACTTATTGTAGAGTGCTCTACGTATGATTTCAAGATAAAACTCGAGGCAAAAGAGCCGGAGAGTTGGGTCAAGAGCGTAAGTGCCTTTGCGAATGGAAACGGTGGTTCGCTTTTCTATGGCGTTTCGGATGACGGCACTGTAGTGGGAATTGAAGACCCAAAGAAAACAGCCAAGGATATCAGCCAGATTATCAAGGACCACATGGACCCAGTACCGGAGTTCACGCTAAATCCAATAGAAGGAAATGACGGCAAAGTGGTTCTGGAAGTGAAGATTTCTGCCGGAAGTCAGACACCATATTACTTTGTTTGGAAACGGAGAAGATTGGCCTTTATACGTCTTGGAGATGAGAGCGTTCCAGCCACCTCTCATCAGTTATACAACCTTGTTCTAAAGGGAAGCAATCGCAGTTGGGATTCGTTAGAAACTTCCGAATTTCGTACTGATCATTCATTTACAATATTAGCACGCGAGTATAACGAGCGAAGTGGAGCAAAATGGGAAGAAAACCTTCTGACATCATTCGGACTTGTCACTGATGATGGCCATTTGACCAATGCCGGCCTCCTGTTTGCCGACAACTGCCCAATAAAACAATCACGCGTCTATTGTACCCGCTGGGATGGTACAGACAAAGGCGATACAATCAATGATGCAGAATTCCACGGCAATCTGCTGATGCTTCTGCGTCAGGCCAAGGACTTCATCAAGGCAAATACTGCTGTACCATGGTTCAAACTTCCCGACTACCGCCTCAACCTGCCAGAATACTCAGAGCGCGCAACAGAAGAAAAATGCGTAAACCATCTCATACATCGCGACTATACTGAACTCGGCTCTGAAGTTGCTATCAACATTTACGATGACCGTATCGAAACCACCTCTCCAGGCGGCATTAAGGAAACACTGAAATTTGAGCCGGTAATCCCTGCTGAGACTTCATCCAAACGCCGCAATCCGGTGATAGCCGAAGTCTTTGCGCAACTGGACTATATGGAAAAAAGAGGAAGCGGTCTGAAGAAAATAGTAGATGCAACCTCTTTACTACCAACATATAAGGAAGATAAGATGCCGTATTTCCGTTCTAACCGTGAAGAATTCCGAACAATAATCCCAAACGTCAACTACGGAATGGACAGAGTTGCGCTTGAAGCATTCGCTGAATCAAAGGCTCCAACCCCGGAATTCCGCCCAGAGGATGAAATTATAACACGGAAAAACCGCCCAGAGGTAGCAAAAACCGCCCAGAGAAAAATCGGAAAAACCGCCCAGAGCATCATCGATATTCTCGTATCAAACCCCAATGCCACACGAACTCAGATTTGCAGCATACTTGGGAAAGCCGATGGCACCATCAAAGAACACCTTGCAAACCTTCAAGCAAGAGGAATTATCGAAAGAGTCGGAAGCGATTTCGGTGGCCACTGGAAGGTTCTAGTGAAAAAATGATTTTCCTTGGGTTTCTGCCCGGGAATACATACTCAGCCAAGCACGGATATCCTTCTGGGAAAGCTGGTGGGCAATCTCAGACAGATGGACAACCATCCGTGGCAACGAAGCCCTTGATTTGTAACTGTGTAAACACTTCGACTTCACTGAAGCGATGCAGCAAATGATGCGCTACCGAATCGGCACCAGCAATCACTGGCCCAAGGCCACCATCTTCTGGCAGATAGACCAGCAGCAAAAAGTCCATACCGGTAAGATTATGTTCTACGACTACCACACCGGCCATCGTGTCAAAGATCCATTCAATCATATCGCCTGGGTGCACAAAAGCGAAAACACCAAAAACTTCCACCTGAAGCAATGCCTATTTGGCCTTCACCTACTCCGCCCAGATACGAAAATCGTCGCCATCGTTGAGGCCGAAAAGACCGCCGTCGTGGCAAGCATCTTCTTCCCTGATGTCCTATTCCTCGCTACCGGTGGTCTGCAGAACCTCAACGCCGAGCGCTGTGCACCCCTCAAAGGTCATCGTGTCATACTGTTTCCAGACCTCGGCGCAGAAGACAAATGGTGCGAGAAAGCCTCAAAGATTCCGGCCATCAAAGGCTGCATCATCTCCACCTGGCTCACCAATCACGCCAGTGCCGTTGAGCGGGAACGAGGGCTTGATTTGGCGGATTATCTTGAAGGGCTTGACGCAAGGTGCAAGTTGAGGGTTGAGGATTATTTGGAATGATTCAGTTATTCCGCAAATAGGGAATACTTACTGCGCTTGCGAAGTAATCGAAAGGGGAGACTGTCTGAAAAGTCAAATATTCCTCGGAATGAAGCCAATCGATGGACAGCAGCAGAACGACTTCGAACAAATCCTTGATGACAGGTACAAACGCAAAGCCCTAATCATCTATAGCCAACTGCCGATCTCAGACTGGCACACTCTCTTCAGAAACTAACTGATAGCGGATGCTTGCATGGACAGAATATCCCACAAATCCATACGCTTCCAGCTTCTTGGAGAGAGCCTAATAAAAAAATATTAACTTTGTAAAGCCATATTGAAACTGTCACCAGAGTGAACGGGTATCACCGGAATCACTGAACGGGTATCAACCGGAAAACGTAGATGCTCTCGGCCAAACTCAAGGACCTGGAGCGCGACGGCCTGGTCCACCGCAAGGCCTACCCGGAGATTCCACCCCGGGTGGAATACCGGCTCACTTCGCTTGGCGAATCATTGATGCCCCATGTGGACAGTCTCATCGGCTGGGCCGTGGAGCACTTTCAGAAAGTCACAGGCGGGAATGTGATAGTGAAATAAATTCCCCATTTTTCGAAATACCTTCTTCTGATTTCAAGAAGGATCTTCATATTTTACAAGAATAATAAATAACTTTGTCCTTGTTATGCGTCATATTGAGAAATACATATTCGGCCTTATCATAGCATTATGCTTGTGCTCGTGTTTCCACACAAGCAATGTGGCTATGGTGCTGGACAGGGCAGAAATGTATCTTGCCACATCACCGGACAGTGCCTTTGTTCAATTGGATTCGATTGACAGGAGTATGCTGAAAACAAAGGAACTGCAGGCAAGGCACGCACTGTTGTACTCCCAGGCTCTGGAGAATGTGGGCATTGAAGTATATAACGACAGCATCATCCATATCGCCCTCGATTATTATTCTTCAGTCGGAGACAGCAAAAACGTGCAGAAAGCCCGGGAATGCCTGGACCGCATCAATGAGAATGCCAGTATGCTGACTCCATCTGACACATTGAAAATCCAAAACGCCAGAATCATTGAAGAACGGTATCTGGACAAGATGACACTCGTCGAGAAGGACAACAGCATCCGTATAATCGTCATTCTTTCCCTGCTGTTTCTGGCTATAATGGTGTTTATTATCCGGTATGTCGTGAGGAAACTGAAGTCCCGCCCCGACGATAAGGCAATGGCCGTAATTCGGCAACGTCTTTCTGTCCTTGACAGAGTAATAGCTTCACGCATTTCATCTGACGACAAACTCTACCGCAGTTCTGAAGAAGAGATTGAAGTTTTGATGTCCGACCGGGAAGAATTTCTCCGCTCCACGAAAATTGTCTTTGAAGAAAGCCATCCAAAGTTTATTGCTTACCTTCAGGACAAAGAACTTACTGACTGGGAAATTGGTTATTGCTGCCTCTATACCCTCGGTCTGAAAGGAAAAGATATCGGCGAGTACATCCAGAAGAAACGACATTACATCATCAGCCACGAAATCCGCCAGAAACTTGGGCTCGACGAGCACGATACCAATATCAGCATCTATCTGAGGAACCTTCTTCTGGACTTGGAACGCTAATGTAAAACTTTCCGAAGTCTTACAGGACGAGCAATCTTTATCTAACATTGAGTATCAGCCATATACGAGCAGATATTCTTGCTTAGTCCCGAATCATGTAAAACTATTTCCGGGTAATTTTGTCTTCGACAAATACACGGAAACGCAATGAAAACAAAGACAATCATCCTTACAGCTGCAACTCTGGCCATAGGCCACACCGCCAGGGCCCAGGAATCGGGAATCGCCCAGCCGGACTCCCTGGGCACCATTCAGAATCTCAAAGAAGCCACCGTAGTGGCCCGGCAGGAGCTGATCAAGACCGATGCCGACAAACTTACCTATAATGTCCAAGCCGATCCACAGGCAGAAGGCGGTAACCTGATAGACATCCTCCGGAATGTGCCGATGCTCAGCATCAACGGTGAGGACAAAGTGCTGCTCAACGGTTCATCAGACTATAAGGTCCTCGTGAACGGGAAATCTACCGGAATGTTGGCCCGCAACTTCGACCAACTCATCAAGAGCATACCGGCTTCCTCCATCAAGGAAATACAGGTCATAACCAATCCGCCCGTAAAATACGATGCTGAAGGCATAGGTGGCATCATTAACATTGTGATGGTCAAACGGCTTAAATCAGGCTATAGCGGCTCGCTCAGCGCGCAAGCCGCCTCTTTGGGTTCCGCAGGCGGAAGCGGATACATCAATGCCCAGCTTGGAAAATTCACCATCAGCGCAAATGCCAGCGGAATGTATTTTCCAAACCCTATACCCCACGGTGTAACTGATATTGAAAACTACACGAGCGAAGAATATCATTATCATAACCTGACATTTGACAGTAAAAATATATTCTCTTCCGGTGCATTCTCTCTGGAAGCGAGCTATGAACCGGACACATTGAACCTCATCACTCTGTCAGGATGGGCAAATTTTCAAAAGATGCTGGCAGAGAACGATGCTACTGAAACTTTCTGGAATACCGACCTTGTCAAGACGATAGAAATGCAGGAGCTTACAGAGCGGACGAACCGATACAATACCTTCTCTGGCGAACTGGCTTATCAAAAGAACTTCCGGAACGATGGAGGCATACTGACATTCAGCTATTCAATCGACGGAAATCCGAACAGTACGGACAACCACGTCACAGTAGTACCTGTCCTGGGAAGCGCGGATTACCACCGTCACTCTTTCAATACCGCGCATACTATCCAGCAAATTGGCCAGATTGACTATTTTAGCAGCCTCAAGAATAAACATCTGATAGAAGCAGGTGCAAAATATACTCTGCGCTCCCACGTGGCAGATTCTCAGGATGAAGTATGGAACTTTAAATCTAATCAATGGGACATTGACAATTCCAATGTCAATGACCTGGACTATAAGCAACACATATTCGCCGCCTATGCCAGCTACGGCTACAAGTTTGCAAAAGTCACGCTGAAAGCCGGTGCACGCTTGGAATACACACTGAACCGGGGTATCTCCAAAAGTCCATCAGGGAACATTGAGTTTGACAACAGCAATTTCAACATTGTACCTTATTTTAACGCTGCCTGGCAGATTGACTCCAGAAATATGCTCTCCGCTTCATACACACGCCGTCTGGGACGCCCGAGCGTTGACTATCTCAACCCTTATATTTTTGAAGAAACTCCTTATAGCAAGATGCACGGCAATCCGGACCTGAGAACGGTCGTTTCCGATGCCATCACACTCACATATCGCACAAGGGGTGATAGCTGGGACTTGACGGCAAGGACTTACGGCAGCCTATGCAACAACAAGATTGAATATCTTTCAAATGTCTATCCGGACGGCATCAAGATTTCCACCTATGAGAATGCCGTAAAATATAACCATATTGACGAAATGTTGAGTTTCAACTGGAGCCCGGGCAAACGATTCTCGCTTCAGGCATCTGCAAAAGTCGGATACAACTATTTCTATGCGCCATCATTGGGCCAGAAAAATGACGGTATCGAATGGGCTTTCGATATAGGTACCAACATTGTACTATGGAAAGGAGCGTCAGCCTATGCCTCTGGCAGCATTTCCGGAGGAGAAGCCACCCTGCAGCGCACATATCACGGAGTCGATTATATATACTCACTCGGCCTGAGACAGGGCTTCCTCCAGAACCGTCTCATTCTGTCAGCCACAGCCATTATGCCCTTCCAGAATCGATACTATGGTCCAACGCGTGACACATATACAGAGACCTACTACCAGCATAATAAATACTGGTATAACCCACGCCAATTTCGGTTCAGCCTCACCTGGCGTTTCGGCAAGACAAACATAAATCTCAAGCGCACAAAGAAAACAGAAATAAGTGATATGTTATAAGCCAACTTGTTTCCAGCCCATCCGTCACTATTGAGGTTGTGGAACTTCCACTCTATAAATTTGTGGGAATCAAATGAGGATCAATGTGGGAACTTTTTGGAAAAATAAACGCCCCTGAGATACTCTCAAAGGCGTTTTTAAGAGGTGCCTAGCGGAATCGAACCGCTGTAGCAGGTTTTGCAGACCTGTGCCTAACCGCTCGGCCAAAGCACCGTTTGGGATTACAAATGTAGGCATTCTTTTTGGATTGCCCAAATATTTGTGGCAAAATCTTTACAATTTGTGCCTTTGGCTGTATTGTATGCCGTACTATTTTCTGGTCACTATACAGTATGGGCCTACGTAAACCACTGTGCCGGAAGAATATACGAACTTTCGCAGGTCAGGGAATTCTTCGAGGTGCTTTCCTGTCACTATTAGCGTGAATGGAGAACCTCCAAGAGCGGAAGAATCAGCAGCATCGCGCAGGAATCCGTCCACATCCTTCTTGTAGTCCTTGATCTGCCTTCCTATATATATGTCGATGTTCTCCGGCCTGTGCACGAACAGAGTCGCCACATCAGTTCCGGAAGGGACCTCCTTGCACATGTCCTTGTAGCCGATATATGGATTAGCCTTGGGAAGAACAACAGCGGCAGAATATACGGTGAGGAAAAGCGAGGCGCCGATCATGAACACCGGCAGGTTCCAGTGCTTTCTCTTGAAGAGGAACCAGAGCGCGAGCGCATTGCCAGCCAAAAGCAGCACTGCCGCCATCTTCACAGGAGACGTGAAGGCGAAAGGATAGGTGGAAGACAATGACTCCAAAGCATTGACATTGACCACTTCAGCAAGAACC
>UMEF01009131.1_pt1 | contig 46620 bp, 44 predicted proteins | sample 1964671 | NCBI WGS metagenome assembly UMEF01 (sample SAMEA4836012, study PRJEB28245) | human gut metagenome | biome: gut microbiome; material: fecal sample | place: Denmark | collected 2008 | reverse complement strand
CCCTATTTTAAAGTTACGAAATTCCTATCACCTTATCAATCAGTTCATTAGAAAAATCGAAAACCTTTTTAGGAATTTCCCGACAGTCCCTATAGTAAATATGTATTCATAATGATTCGTCGAGCCTATGATTGCTAATAAAGCTCAAATAGACTGACCTCGTCAATATCTATGACTGGAGTAAAACTATCACGAATCCAATCCGTACATATTGCATATTGAGGAAAATCCTTCTTATAAGCATCGTCAACCCAATCATTATTCCACAGTTCTACCCCAGGTTCATTATTCACAATTCTGCAGATATCTTCATTATAGTCAACAGTCTCTGGCATCTGATATGTGATGCGCTGCATCCATATTTGTATCTCGCCTATATCTAGGAATCTCTGAAACTTGGCATAGATGTCTTTAACGACTCGTACTCTCTCCTTTGTGGTGGTAATTTGATTTATTAATTGACTGATAATTGATAAAACAATCTTATATGATTTTGGACTACACATTGCAATGTCCGTAAAAATCGAAATCAGCACGTAAACATCTCCACAAATAGCAAGTTTGAGTTCCAACCTGCTTGCAAAAATCGTAAGTATCTTAAGCAAGGTTCCACAATTTGGATAGGACTTTGAAAACTGATGAATATACAATGCTTCCTGTTGTAGGTTAGACATAGTCGAATATATTCGTTTCTTCGTCTTTCTATACAATGGAATATTGGACACATACGCTTTCTTGTCTGGTTTGATCGACTCTCCTATAACATCTTCTGTAAGAAAGGTTTTTTTGTGTTCAACTGAAAGTTAAAACCTGACAATACATCTTGAAGAAGGAAAGCAATCTTCTCGATTTCTTCCTTAGAATTTGAATATATTCGGTAATCATCTCGATAGCGAATTATCCGATAATCCAAAATTCCAACCTTTTCCAATTTTTCGTCAAGCTCTTTATCAATGTAAGCCAATATCATCTCCGCAATAAAATCAGACAAAACACTTCCTTGTGGTATTCCATTTGTCTGTCCATATTGCATTCCCTGAAGATAATTATCTATAGTATTACCAAGCAAACCAGGTCTTTGTCTTTTTTGTTTGGCCTTTTCTTTCCCCATCAATGCCCATGCAACTGTATGAGTGTATATCGAGCCATAACAGTTTGTGATGTCCGTAACAAACATATATCGATACGACACTGAAAGTTCAAGACTTCTCTGCTCCACCTGTTCCCACCAAGAGACAACATTAGCAGAAGAGTGAGATTTATCTACTTTACTTTTAACTTTTGGAATACTGGCTACTTCGATATTGTCCACATGTAATGCCGCAAATCTATCTTTTATCTCTTTCCAACTACTTCGATTGGTCATTGCCTTTACCAACAGATAATAAAGAAAAGGATTAATCAACTGAATTGGTCGATAGGAGTATTGCGCATCCTTTTTAATCAATATCGAATGATTCACGCCCTCCATGTCTGAAGGCATTATTTTCGAGTCCTTCAATATTGCCTTAAGTTCCTTGTTACCAATAGTATTCTCAACAAAATTCAGTACTGGCTTAAAGTCAATGTACACAGGCAACTGTATATTGCAATAGTTCTGTGATTCCATGAAATATTGTCGAGCTTTTGTGGATGATAAATCCAATATTGTTTTCATTACAATTTAAAGTTGATCTTTTAGCCAAGAGAATCCATAAAAGCATATAGCCCCTATTTTAGTAAAATGTTTATCTATTTGATTTTACCTGCGATTCACAATTACTTGATCGACGCACGTATAATTATTTGAGTTTCGTACCGACAAGCCATGGGATTTTTTCAAATAATTGTTCTTCCATTCTTTCACCTATAACTTGATTAACAGTAGAACCTGAAATAGCATAATCATCTAAATACTCTCCGTCAAGATCTTCCACCGCTATTCCTTTCCATGCACGAGTGAGAACCTCATCCCAATCTGGCTCAACATCACCTGTAAAATAGTTGACTATTGGCTTGAACTCCACATCTTGTTGAACTGTTAATTCATTAAGTCGCTTTTTAGTTGGTGCAACAATAATCATGTGTTCTTTAGGGAAACCAGAAAAATCAAATTCTTCGTTCCGAATTCTCCATTCTCTCAAATATTCAAAATCATAGGCATCAACATTCAGCCGATCTGTTCTCCATTTCAGTTCTTCAGGAATACGAACATACTCTTCATCATTGACATAAATTAAATTTCGAGCGCCATAATCCCTCACCAACATATCTCGCGAAAAACCAATGGCATACGGATTGTATAATGGTTTACCTGTTTCTTTCACCATAACATTAAAAAACTTTGTTATGGCAGTCAATGGTGATGCGGAAAAACAGATGTACCCTTTATCACTTTTCAACTTTTGTTCTTCGAGTATTTTTTGCAAAGTCTCACATGGTGTATTATCCTTTCCATTTACAAAATGGAAAAGATAAGGGCTTTGGTCTAACCTTGCTCTCTTAAATTTTTCATTGAAATAAGCCATCGTATGATTAACATATTTTTGTATACTTAAGTATTGCCGTTTAATGTTTTCAATCTGAGCGAAGCAGCGGCCAATTCCTTCAATTTCTGCGTCCGTCAGATTCGCCTTCCGTAAGGAGCATCGGTGCACATCGTGAACGCTCCGCAAAAAGTATGGAATTCTTTTCCCGTCATCAAAGTTGCGATAGTTTCATCGCATTACAAGTCAATCCATTGGCAAACTATTAAGTCCTTTCGTTCTTATGCTGAACACGGCATGGATTTCCGTAAGCAGTTACATTGTCCGGTATATCTTTAACCACTACGCTTCCAGCACCAATCATGCAATTCTTGCCTATATTAAGACATTGTATCACACAAGATCCAACACCGACCCATGTGCCTTCGCCCACATGTGTACCACCACTTATATGCACGCCAGGGGCAACATGGCAATAATCCTCAACCACACAATCATGATCTACCGTTGCTCCTGTATTTACGATGCAATGATTACCTATTACAGCATCGGCATTAATAACAGCTCCTGCCATTACCACAGTTCCTTCGCCAATTTTAGCAGAAGGCGAGATAACAGCAGACGGATGGATAGCAGTAACAAACTTAATAGCAGAATTGTTAGCCTTCAATCTCTCCACGATTATCTTGCGGATTCTGTTCACACCTATGCTCACAATCATAGGAGAAAGTCCCGTTGCATCATGCAATACGGGACAACTTCCACATTCATTCACATTAGGATTATCATCAGCAAACGCCTCCACTTTTATGCCATTGGCATTCAAAATGTCTTTAATCACCTTGCCGTGACCACTTGCTCCGAATAAATACATAATGATTTAAGTCTTCTACAATTATTAAACATTCCAACCGATTATTTATACCCGTTTATTCGTTTCCACAAAAACGCTTTCAACCTCCATATTGGTTGCCAAAACCATGCCCAATAATCAAAACGCCAATAGCGGATAGTTTTATTATTTACATACCAAAAACGATCCCAAATATTACTGAGATTAGAAAACGTATCATCCATCTTGCCGAAATTTCCGCTATTAATTATTGCCTCCAAAAGCACTTTGCCATCTTTTCCTTTTGGTGTCCAATAATATGATACATTAGTGTCAGTCCTATTTCCTTCAAATACTGTATTAAGAACCCACATCAAAGCCGAGGCAAAACGATTAAGACCAAGTTCAGAAATAACACTCTTTACCTTCTCCACATCCAAATCTTCTTTATTTCTACTGGCCTGCAAAAGCATATAGTAATCCATTAGTTGTCGTAATCCTACACCTTCATAGAATAAATGATGATGGATATGTACCAACTGATGCACAAGATTAAATGTGCTTGTAGGAACAGAGATCATACCTGCATTACCAAGCATAATTTTATTGGCAAAGCATGTCTCTTCTTCATTTTTAAAGAATTTTTGCAGTATTCTATCTTTGGGACTATCCATAACAAACGGCTTATAATGAATTTCAACCTCTACGTCATCAAAACAATGATATATTATTTCCAGTTCATTCACCTTTTCTGAAGGGTATGTTTTTTTCACATACTCTATAACCCGTTCAAAACCACCCTCTAGATAAATGTCAATATCTCCTGATTGGCGAAGAAGCGAAAGATTACGATAGAGAGCAGCATTACCTTGCCCTTTCATTATGTAGGTTCTAAAACCATCTTCAGCAAGTTTTGTTTGCAACTCTGCACAACGCACATTTATTAGTTCGTTTCGTTTCTGGATTGAAGCTACAAGTCCCAACCATTGCAGCTTTAATGTAACAGGCAGATGCTTTGTCTGCTCATATTTTACTAACTTCTGTAAACCATAGAAACAAATTCCTATAAGTGTCTGCTTCTTGGCAGAATCAAACATCATCTGCCATTCTTGGACAGATGGGGTATAAGACAGGCGATCAGCGTTACCGATAGCTACTTGGATTAGTTCAAAAAACAATTGGGATGATTTCATCGTCTCTTATACCAGTTCTCTTATCAATTGAAATGCTTCTGCTGCTTTGTAAAACATCTGACTTCCACGGTACATTGCCAAAGCACGAACAGCTTCAACTGAACGCGGATCAGGAAAAGCACTTATCTGAAGGGTGTAATAGTTTAATGCTTTAAGTTTTTCCTCTAATACGTCAGTTATATCCATCCATACGTTAGGAATGAATTCATTTGCTACACTTGGTGCATTCCAACCCGTTTCGGAAAGAGTTTCATAGGCATATACTCTCTTTACCTGAGGGAAATATTTAGGTCTAATAGCTACCATAGCAGCATCTGCTACCATTTGATGATCTTTCTGCATATCACCATAATGTGGAATATAGACGTCGTCTGGTTGCACCTCACGAACTACATTCAATATTTTTCCATTCAACTCATACCGAGGAATAGACTCCAACATTGTAGATGGCAAATCAAGAAAATATGTCTTAGTTATACCTATTGCCTTGTGACAATCGGCTGCATCTTGATTGTTCTTTTTACCCATTTCCGGATCAAATAAAGGTGCAGCACCAATAGTAACCACACACACATAAACTTCGTTACCTTCTTTTATATTTTTAAGAATCATACCACCAGCGCCCAACAGTTCATCATCTGGATGAGGGGCAATTACCAATATTTTCTTCATAATTATTTCTTCATATTTGCTCTTTCTACATTCAGTGCCTTTCTAACAAATTCTCCATAATCTGTTTCAGTACGTTTAAAGAGGATATGAAAGACACCTATGAAAATTTGAATATCTTTTTTTAGTGATAGATTTCTACCATAATCAGCCTCGTATTCAAATTGCTTATCCCATGAAATAATAGGATTTGGATCTACAGAGTCAGGGGTTACCAATCCACCCCTTACCTTGAAGCGATCCATTTCTTCCTTCTTATAATAATCGTTATATGTCGGTGGAAGAGGACGAGGACCAATAACAGACATATCACCATTTATTATATTAAATAACTCAGGTAATTCATCTAACGAAGAAGACCTAAGCCATCTACCGAATTTCGTGAATCTCTCTTCATCTGGCAAAAGTTTTCCGTCCTTATCTTTTGCATTTGTCATAGTACGAAACTTCATTATAGAAAAGCTTCTCATACCTTTTCCTGTACGCACTTGGCGAAACAATATTGGACTACCCAAATTGATACGCACCAAAATAGCCAATACAAGAAATAACGGACTGATAACGATAAATAATACCAACGAAGATGAAAAATCAAAAGTTCTTTTCCAAAACTTATACATGACCATATTCAATTTTATCTCCATTAGGATCAGTATATATCTCTCCGTATCTACGTTTGATACGAGTACCAACAACAGGCTTTATCTCTGGCAATTGTTCGCCCAACAACTGTTTAATACGTAAATACAATAAATTCATACCTGCAGCAGCAAATAAAGAAATTGTAGCAGTTGTTCGAGGATTTATATCCATCAAGATGGCCTCATTCTTGTCATTTCGCATAAAATCAAAACCGACATTACCATCCATATTAAGCAACTTTACGACATCTTTAGATGTTTCAAATGCTAGTTCATCCTCTTTAACGACACTCTCCTGTGCAATACTCATCAAACTAACCACATTCTCACGACCTCCTATATAGATAGTTTTTCCCTTGTCTGCAAGAATATCCACAGTAAACTCCGGTCCGTGCATACACTCTACCAATAGCATTTCATGTAGTGGTTTCGGAGCCGTCTCAAGCATAGAAAGCATATCATCGTATGATATGTAAAACGAATTTGGCTTTTCATTAACAAAAATGTCATATCTCGATTTTGTAGCATCTATTATACGTACCCCACGACTTCCACTTCCATCTACGATTTTAATACATACTGGTTTTTCAGGATATCCCATATATTTCATTCCATTCACAAACTCATCTACGGTGTGAACACCACAGTACTTCGGCACCTTGATTCCCGCTTTCTCCAAAGCCTGATAAGTATGAAGTTTGTTGTTTGAAATAAGTACAGATTCTTGATTTGAAGTAGAAACTATTACTCCCAATGCATCAAATTCAGATTTGCGTTTCACCACTGCACTTACCTCTGCAGATATACTAGGGAAGTATATGTTTACATTTTCTTTCTTGCAAATATCTAATACTGCATCAATATAGTCAGGTGATGTAGCTGCGGGTACACGGTAAAAACTATCAACCAGATACTTTACACTTGGCTCAGAAGCCATATCTATACCAACTATTTTTATTTTTCTCTCCCCATTTTCTTTTATGGCATTCATAAATCCAGGCGCAGAAGGAGAGCCACACGCGGAAAATAATACTGTAATATCTTTCAACATAGTCTTTTAAAATTTATAGGTCTGGAAAATATCTTCAAAGGTTTCTTTTCTTTTTATTATTTCTGCAGAGCCATCTTCATTTATAGCAATCATTGCACAACATGGCTGTATAAATGGTGGTTTATAAACGACAGAATATCCACCGACATTTCTCAGTTCTAGTATATCTCCAACTTTCATTGATTCAGGAAAATCTTTAAATAGAGTATCCTGTTCTAAACATGTAAAACCGGTGATGTCTATTGGCGTTTTTGATTTTTCCCCATCTCCACACGCGAAGTGAGTATATGGCACCTTCATCATTTGGCATGTTTCACCAGCATTATGAATGTCACAATCCACTACAGCAATGTGTCTTCCTCTAACTTCTTTCACAGCCATAACTGTAGTAATCAATGAAAGATAACGCGATACAACAGTCGTTCCGGGTTCAGACATCAATATCGGTTTATTCTCAACATTTGCATAATGCTTTGCCATTGTACCAGCAACAACCCTAGCATATTCTTCAAATGTAGGAACTTTGATTGTAAATTGGTCCTTCAAAAAATCTTCCATATCGGCAAACATTCCACTTCCTAGGTCGATATATTCAGGAACGCCATCAATAATCTTGTCTGCCGCTTCAAGGATATTGTCTATGCGTTTTTGCCATGCCTCTATATATCGAGCTCGACTTACGTGCATATGCAATCCCACAAGTTTTAGATTCGACTGAGACTTAATCATCTCAACCACTCGTTTCATTGCTTCACTACCCGTTTCTATACCAAAACGAGAAACGAAACCCGCACCAATATCTGAATTTATACGGATTCCTATTTTTAGATTCTTGTTGGGATTTTGTCTTGCTAGTTTAACCACACGAATGGCCTCCGCTTCATTGTCAATATTGGAAATACCACCATTAAGGATATGCTCTTCCATCATAACACCTTTACAAGGTCCATTGTATATAATCTTACTGCTCTCATAGCCTATCTTTTTGGCCACATATAATTCCATATCGCTCACAACTTCAGCATATCCACCAAGACTTTTCACCAATTTACATATGTGAGGCGTATAATTGGTCTTATATGAATACCCAGGAATATAGTTGTTGTACTCTTTCTTGAAAGCGCTGCAGAGATGCAGAAAATTATCCTTAAACTCCTTGTCGTGAAAGACATATAGTGGAGAACCATATTCTTTTGATATACTTAAAACATCCATTTCTTCATTGTTTTACGAATTGTAAAATATTTTCACAAGCATGTTTAGGCTGCAATTTCTCCATAAACAACATATATGCATTATGCCTTATCTCGTTCAATAGTTTACGATTATTATAATAAAGCATCAACTTTTCTTTTAGTGAAGATATGTCATCACTATGTGCCCACAATCCTGCTTTGTTTTTTTCTAAATAGTCTCCAAAATCTGTAGAATAATCTAAAGCTGCAAGTATAGGTACTTGCATATTGAAGTAAGACAGCGATTTACTTGGGAAATTTGGTGTTGCCATCTTTTCATTTAAGATTATCATACCCACATCACAAGAAGACAATAATGCCAAATACTCTTTTTGCGGCATATATTCTTTAAATACCACATTGTCCAGTTTCTTTTCTTCTGTTATTCGTTTTATGAATGGAAGACAAGGGCCTTTACCTATAATAAGGAAAACAATATCCTTCACACTCACACATGCCTCTGCCAATGCTATCATATGATCGACCCGCTGTGCAGCTCCAACACTACCGCCATATACAACAATAAATTTATCTTTCAACTCACAGTCGTTATTTTTTATAGAAGTGTCCGGCTGAATTGCTATAGGTTTCTGCCAAAAAGGCAACAACTGAAATACATCCTTATTAAGTTCAGGATATTCCTTCATAATGAAATCAATATTACCAATTGTCGGACAACCAATATAATCAGCTAACTTCATAATACGCCTCTCCCAAAATCTATAGTACCAGCATATTGGACTATTTTTTCCAAAATAATCGAATGCGACTGCATCCTGCCAAATAAAGTCAGTCTGAATCAGATAAAACGGACACTTGAACTGTTTCTTTGCACCACTTATCACCCAAGCTAATTCTGGTGGTAGAGAATGTGAAATAACAAGATCTATTTTCTCGTTAACGAAAAACTTCTTAATTAAATACCTCTGCTTTATACAGTATTCCTGATAAGCTAAAGCTTTCTTTATTGGATTTGCAACTCCTGTGAAAGGATGGCTGACAACTCTCAAGACCTTAATGCCATTTTCCTCCACAACTTCAGAACTCTTTCTTCCGCTTTGATCTCTACTAGAAACCAAAACATTATGACCCTGATGCTTGAACTCATGTATAAGTGAAGAAAAAATATTATTTTCCTCATCTAAATGAGGAAGCCAAGCAAATAAAAAAAGGACATTCATATTATGCGTATTGTGTAATGTATAAAATATTAGGACTATTATGAATATGAAAGATTAATTACTCATTTAGCCAATAAGCTTCGGTATAATTCAATATATTGTTCAAAACATTTTTCTTTATTAAACTCTCTTATAGCTTTCTCACGACAAGACTCCTTATAATCACCTAACGATAATGTGATAACTGATTTATATAATGCTGAAATATCCCCCTGTTCTACAACTAAACCAGTTGTATTATCTATACTTTCAGGGCTTCCCCCAGTTCTGTACGTTACGACCGGAGTACCACATGAAATTGCCTCAAGATTAGTTGTCGGATAATTATCTTGGTAAGTTGGATTCACAAACACAGATGCTGCCGAATATATTTCAGCTAATTCTTTTGAATTCTGAGTTTGGGAAACGAAAACCATCTGACAACAATCCTCTAAATCATGTACCTTTTCGGTCAATTGACCAACAATAATTATAGAATAATCTTCCTTTGGAAGCATTCTTGCTAAACGATAGAAGTCGTTTAATCCTTTACGTTTTTCCCAAACTGCCGCAACGCCTAAAACTATCTTCTTCTCTTTTGCAATCCCGTATCTAAAATGAATATCAGTATTTTGTGGAGAAAACACATTTATATCTATACCATTATGAATAACACATATCTCATGCTCTTTTAAATAAGACTCTTGAAAAGCACTTGCTAGCCATTCAGATACAGGTACAATTATTAACCTCGGGACTGAGGACAACAATTCTTTTTTTAGCGAATAATTCCTTTTTGAGCGATCTAAAGTAAACAGACCTTTACGTTTACAATGATGACATCCGGTTCTCCATTTATAACACCTATCTGGGATGTACGCACAACGTCCAGTTAATGCCCATTGATCATGTTGAGTCCAAACGACTGGAATATGTTTTCTTATCAAATATTGAAATAGCAGTTTGAAATTCAACCAGTGGTCATGGATATTATGTAAATGAACCACATCTGGCCTGATCTCATCTACCTGCATTAAAAACCTCTTTGTAGCAATTCTAGATGCCCCGCCTTCATTATCTAGTATTAAATTCTCTGCATAATGTTCTAAAACATCACATGTTTTTCCCACCTTGATAAGTTTATTTTTTGATGGATTTGAATCACGACCATATGCTATATATGATTCCCAATTATTAGCTTGAGCACATACCCCTATTTGTTCCGCAATTTTTCCTGTTGACCCCCAATTAGCAGTCACATTTATTTGTAATAGTTTCGGCATATTATTAATATTATCCGCTATTATGCGGTTTTGCGTTTTAACAACATATAATATTATCCGCTATTATGCGGTTTTGCGTTTTAACAACATATTATTAATATAATTGTCAAATCTAAAAAGCATCGTTCTTTTTGTTAAAGGCAAAAAAAGATAACGTCTAAAATAATCTGCAATAGTGCATATTGTCCAAATTGACATCATTATAAATATAAACTGCACTGGAAACCAGATAGATGCGAAATCATAGTAATTGGGGATGCATTGTTCCAAATATGTCCGTATAAATGGATTTTCATGTATTAAATAAACGGCAAAAGAAGACTTTGCTAATGAATTAATGATTTCACTAAACATATTATTATTTATTTTCAAAACCAAAAAATACATAAAAATAAGCATAGTTCCTACAACATTAAAAAATACGTTATTGCCATAGAAGAAACCTGCTCCAACAGCGTGTCCGAATAAATGGGCGGTAGTAAAAGCTATCACGAAACGTGCTATTGCCGCAAATAATATCATAATCCCCCCCCAGAATAAAAGTCTTCGCTTATGAGATAAAAGGAAATCTTCCGAAACATATAAGCGAACGTAGGAAGCACAATAATATAGCGTAATAAACCACAGCAGGCCACAACTACCTCCATATGCCACCCAACGGCTAAATGGTTCTATAAACGTAGGTACTATAGATGTGAGAAATAACAACACACAACAATTAATCAGAAGCGCTTTTTGATTCATTGAGTGTATTGACATATTCATAAATGGAGACAATAGCAGTAATCCAATAAATACTGTAGCGAACCAATATTCAGACATCAAAATGGGGAGAAATACTGTTATTATTCTTGAAGGATCAACTCCTCCATTGATAATATGAGGTATACCTATAATCAATGAATAAAACAGTACCTCAAGCCAGATCATAACAATACGCTTAGATTTAAACGAGCTTTCACATAGAAAATACGCAGAAATCAACACATACATATTAACTGCAATATAAGCAATCGATTTAATAGACTGCAGAAATATAAAACCTGGAGGGAAAGGCCATAAAGAGCCTTCCATATCCATGTAGTGATTACATAAGTGACTTGCTATAATAAGCATCATCGAAAGGATGCGGAGTAGTTCAATATTAGCGAATCTTCTTCCTGGCTTATTTAAAATCCCTACTTGATTTTTCATTTTCTAAACTTATTATTTTATTTAGAACTATTTCGCAATTCTTGTAATATTGTTCCCAAGTATATTGTTCAGTTTTTCGCCTTGCAGCCTTGCCCATAGGAATTATTTTTTCCCTATTATTCACATACCATATAATACGCTCCTTCAACTCATTAATACTATAAGGGTCATAAACAAAACCCTCAACACCATCAACAACCATATCTGGAGCACAAGAATGACTTGAGGCAATTACAGGCATACCAGATGCCATAGCTTCCATCATAGATAAAGCAGAACCCTCCCATAATGAAGACAGAATGAACACATCTGCATTTTTGTATACTTCAGGCATCTCATCATTCCTTTTTAAACCAAGAGTTCTTACGTTATTAGTATAATTCACAATATCATTTTCCCATGTAAAAGTATCTCCTACCATTAATAATTCTATATCATATTCTTGTAATTGTCTAAAGGCTTCTAGGAGATAATAAATTCCTTTAGCGCCTTCACATCTGCCAACAAATAGAAATCGTACAGTATGCCCAAGATTATAGTTATCGTCTTTTGGAGTAAATCTTTCAACATTAACACCATGTGGCAATGATATGATCCTTTCACTAGGCACACCTGCCGCCAATAAAGATTTGTCCACCCATACAGATGGAGACAAAAAATAATCAGCATATCTAAACTCATCTTCATACGTCTTGCACATTTCGTCACTATACATTATCATTGTTCTCAAATAAGAATTTGAAAAAGGCTTGTTCTTATTATACTCTTCATGGATTATTCTATGTATAGTAGGAACGGCCGTACTTGCCATATCAAGAATTTTAACAACTTTAACATCTTGTTTTTCAAGAGCCTTATAAAAATCTAACGACCACGAATCAAACGACCACACATATTTAGTTCCTCTCTTTTTTATGTCCTTTGCTACTTTTGACGCATATAGTGAGAACATTACCTTTCTAATCAACATTTCATACTTCTTCAACAACTTACATCTAGATGCGAATAAACTAAATAGAGCTATAAGCTGAGCATAAGTAGAGACATACTGATTAATTTCGCCAACACATCTATCATGCATTCTCCGCAGTAAATCTTTGGGCAGAACAAACTCGAGAAAACGATACACAAACTTTTTTGAATTATAATAAATTGTTGTATAATATCGGTCTAATTTATTTGCTCTACTTAATCCGATAGCAGTTTGATATGAATGTTGTTGCATTGGTATCACAATGCTAACCTTGTCAGATTTATTCATAATATAATTACCAAATTATCATTTTAATGTAAGTGCCAAATGTATATAAACGTTGATAATAAAGAGCACTTATGCCGCACTTATAATGTCGATATATCAGAAGCGCATTTGGATATCTGCAGAATTGCTGCCCATCTTAATGAATTGTTTTACGTGATAAATATTTATAAATATTAAATGTGTATTTTAACACTTTCATCTTATATATAATACGTGATAATATTCTCCTTAAATAACTTATTATGCGATTGTTTTTATCAACTAATATCAGATGATTACAACCACAATCGTATAAAACTGTATTCCACGAAGAAACTTTCACATTAAACAATTCTGGTTGCTTTCGAATAGCCATTAAAATAATATTTTGATCATCATCCATCAAACCAGACTTATTCAAATCAATCATAGAATCTCTTACTAAAAGTCTAAACTCCTCCCAATATTTTCCCGTCCCGACAAGTATCATTCCCATTATATATGTATCCATACTTAAAACGATATCAAATATCGGTCTATTATCTAATGGTTGAGTTGAAAACAAATTGATTTTATCTTGAAAATCATATTTCCATAGAAAATTAAAGTTAGATTCAAGCGAATACGCCCCACCACCATGATTAAAACCAAAATCGACCCAAGCTAACATTTCTTCAAGACCAACAAAGCCATTCTTAACTGCATTTGAAGCACACCATTGTTTCATCAGCATAATATAATTGTATGTTGCATTCCAGGACTCAGGATTATTAGGCAGCAATCTGAATCTGCGTTGCACTTGAGTTTCACAACTCTTAATACTTGAATAAAGTTCTTTATCAACATCCAAGATATTGGGAACTACAACTACAATTGTTCTTTTATCCAAGCCTAATGAAGTTCTAAATTCGATTATTCTCTTCTTTAATTCATCACTCTCCACGTATACAACAAGTCGATTCTTTACAGAAGCCCACCCTTTAAAATACTCAAAATACAATTCATTGCTTCTATTAAACCCTCTCCAATTTTCTCTATTTATAGCAAAAAATGCAGTTACTATTACAATTTCTCTCATATTCACCTTACATTTGTATTACTTTCATTAATATATCGTTAATTTGTTTTACATTGTTTTCCATTGTAAAATTATTTTTAGAAAATTCTAAAGCATTTTGTGATAATTTCTTTTGTAATTGAATATCATAATAAATAGACTCAATTTTGTTTGCAAGATCTGTTGGATTTCCTTGCTCATAAAGTAATCCATTTATATTATCTTTGATAATTTCTGGAGTTGCTCCCGTATTGGCCCCTACTACAACAAGCCCAGCTTGTAACCCTTCAACCGTGGTACGTCCAAAAGGCTCTGCCACTGAACACATTAATTCAACATCCATAAAACTTCTTAACAAAGCAACGTTTTTAACTTCACCTTCAAACAACACATTCTCTTTAATATTATTGGGCAATATTAACTTTCTACGTAGGGACTCATCATATTTTTCCCCATTTTCCATGCTTGGAGAGCCAACAATATGGAGATAAATGTTATTAATCCCCTTTTTGTGTAAAATACTAATAGCTGATACCGAATCCTCCATACCTTTTGCTTTTGAAATATGACCACAATGAATGCAATGTAAATCATCGCAAGAATTTAACCTACGAATATTTCTATTAAGGCCAACACTATGATTGACAACCCCATTATAAATTACACACATAATCTCCTTGGGTAGTTTTCTAACATCAATCATATGCTTCTGCATGGCATTTGATATATTGATCACCAGTCCATTTCTAGTGTCACGAAGAGCTTTTTCTTTAAATAAATATCTCTTGATTACTTTTTGATAGCCTCTAAAATGCCAAACAAAAGGAATTTTTAACCTTTGTGCGATATTAAAACCAAAAGTGTTTGTTGTATCATTAATATAGACAACATCAATATCAATATCTTTTATCTTATCTATAGCAGCACTTATTCTCACTCTATTATAGATTACTGACTTCACAAAAAGCATCCATCTAAAGAAAAACTTCCAATCATAAATTTCAACAAAAGACGTCTGCTCATAACTTGAGACAATACAATAACATCCTAACTTCCGAACAGCATCAGTGAACTCACCTTCGGCTGGAGCTAAAACGTAACATCTATGCTTATACTTATCTTGTAATATTTTGATAACATCTAAAAGAGATCTATTTGCACCGCCAATAATCGAAGCTGACTGGGTAACAACCAATATATTCATAACACTTGTTTTCTTTTAATTACTAATGGTATAATAAGGAATGCCATAAAATAATAAAACGTAGCAAATTGGAATCGTATAAAGGAAAAGATAACGCCTTGAACTATAAGCGAAAATATAACTATTGTAATAGAATGCCTATTATAAATAGCCGCTTTATAAATAGAATCAGCTAACATTCCATACATGAAACACAATAATATAACTCCTGTTATACCATAATCAAGGTAAAACCAATAAAATAATGAGTAGAAAGCGTTCATAGTATAATCTCCACCAACACTAATTGTTTCTTCAATATGATTATTGACCCACGAAATCACTTTCATTGCTGTCAATTCATCACCGCCAATAAATCGCCAAAACGTATCAAAAAACGAAATTAGAGAAGAAAATGTAGCAATGCCTTCAGTATGAAAATTCACTGATTTAACACCATTATCTAAAAGTGCAACACATCCAACAAAATAGTGATAGAATGATCTCGGTAAATCCTCAATGCCTCGTGAGATAGAAGCATAAACAAAAGAAAGAACTGCCACACACACCACTAAGATCATTGTGTGTTTTACTGAACGAGATAATACTACAGAGTCTTTATAAAAATACCATACAACAAAAAAATTAACCAGAAAGAAAAGTATAGGACTGCGGCCACCAAGTCTTAATACGGAAATTGCAACAAGTATCATCGAGAACAATAGCACCAATTGTTTTTTGTTCCCCTTTGTTTTGGTTGTAAAAAAGATATATGCAGTAATTGGATAAGAAAGAAATAAAAATGGAGTCAGAACAAAGTTTTTTAAAATAGCTATCAAACCAGAAGAGCCAGTCTCCTCACCAGCCCTAAGCCTCACATCTTCAAGCGTTTGCCCTGCAATTAAATCCCTAATGGTATCTATAGTTTCTGGTACATATACTATTATTGTCAATATTTGTAAAACAATAACCTTTCTAATATCGATCTCGTATCTTTCTACTCTTAATTTAGGCTTAATTGAGAATCTACCACCAATGGCAAAACTTACTACTCCTACAAATATCAATAAATAAGTATAAATACTAGGATTATTATACTCTATATATTTTAATGAGAACAAAACAGAAATAGATAGCCATACGACTATAAACATATTAGATGGTCTAATCATTGACTTATCTAAATGCCTAAACACCAAAAAGACTAAGAGCAATCCTATTATTAAATAATTCATCGTTTATACAACTTAACTATCATTGATTTTATTATTTCCCGCTCATGATTATCTAGCCCCCAAAACCATATAGATATTAAGAATAAGACATTGGGGAAGCAAAATGTAATTATCAACCGAACTATAGATGGCGATAATAATGCACACACAAGTATACAAGCAACAACTAAAATCAGTATCGAAATAACTTCACCAGACACGACCTGACGACAAAACTCCTTGATATCTAGGCCTGCGGTCTTCTTCAAAAAAGGTATCCTTAATATCGAACAGAAAAGTTCAATTGATATATAAATCCCTGCCGCAAGTATTAAATCACCGCTAAATTTTAGACAGATGTAGAATAATGGCAATGTTAATATTTTGGGAGTATACATAAAAATTGAATACCATTTAATATTACCAATTGCTTGATTAATATAAGTTAAACCTATCGATATTGAATCCGCTAAAAGCGTAAGCATTACCATAACACAAAACAAAGAAGTATATTGAGGAACCTTTTCTAACCACAATGAAAGAATAGTATTAATCTCAAACATACATGGCACACAAAGTATTGATAATAGATAGAAAATGAATTTACTAGTTAGATTCGATAACCATAAAGCCCGTTGTCGATCTTTAGAAGCTTCCGCTTTTACTATCTGAGGTGTTATTGAGTTTACCAAAGATTGGGCTAAAAAGTTGGTATAGCCAGCGACTTGAAACCCAATTCCATATGCTGCATTAACAGCAGAGCCCATCAATCTGTTTAAAACTAATGCTATCCCATGCTGACGACCAATAACACATCCGGAAGAATATAATGTCCATCCAGCAAACGAACCCAACTCTTTAAGAATGTTAAAATCCACTTTAAAAGGATTTGGAAAAGTTGTTTCTTTGTACTTAATATGGCAATATATCGCAATTGCAAAAAAGTCAAAGACCTGAACAAATAGCATTATAAGACTATAGTATTTCAGTCTGTCTATAGAAACTATATTTATAAATAAGACTAAGAGTAATTTTATGATCCCATCAAGAACATCGACCAATGATATATACACAATGTTCTCATGAGACACCAATAATGCCCTATAGGGAGAAGTAGAAAAGGTCAAAAGAATAATTAAGACCGTTATCTGATAAACAAAAATAGCAGCATTACATCGGTAAACTGGTACATTTAGAAAACCATTAAACAATAATGGCGTAATGCATTCTAAAAGAAGCACCGTAACGAGTCCTAAACCTATATGAATACACAAACTGCTATTAAATACAGTCTTAAGTTTATGTAAATCACCTTTTCCTTGATAATATGATACAAATCTCTGAGTCGTAGCAACCATCGCATTAGTCAAAAATGACAACATCGCTATAACCCCAGCAATTAACGAATATATACCAAAATCTTCAGCACCTAATGCATGTAATACTATCCTTACAATATATAAGGATAAAACCACATTAATTATAGTTTTTATGTATTGTGCACCAGTATTGAGTACCACTCTTTGTGAAGAAGTCATTTTTTTATACACTTAGAAATAACCATCTCTGTTCGATTCACTAATGGCATATAGACCATAGAGCACAACTTATCAAAAGACATTAATGCAAGCAATAAAGCAGTAGACAGGAAACAGAACAAAACCAGCATAGCGCAATTACCCAAATCATTATGAATCATATTCTGCATTAACGGATATGTCACATAATTCTCATGCAGCAAATAAACAGGAAAAACAGAGGTTGCAGAATAGTTTATCCATTTATTATGAAAAGGTCGCATTGTCGCAAAACACAAAAAAAATGAAGAAGCCATAATTATTAATCCAGGAGAATTATAGCCAAAGCATATAAATCTTATAATAAACGAAGCAAATGGAAATGAATTTTTTAAGCATGCTCCTACAAATATGCATATTATTACAGTGGAATATGTCATTATTATCGTACGATTCTTAAATAATGGCATTTTTTCTCGTAATAGTTTTCCTAAGTAATAGATAAATAAAAACGTAACTATATCACGACCATCATGGATAGTCGATACATGTCCTAACCAACCAAAATATAGCATTATTCCACCTAAAGAGAATAAGAGCAATTTTCTTTGTTTATCCGTTATAGAATCCCATAGTTGATTTGCAAAGGGACTTAATATATACAAGATAAAATAAGATGTCATAAACCACCAATCCTCATGTAATAAAGGCGTTAATGTGGCTAAAGCATCTTTCATCGTAAATGGACTATCAAGGACAAAAAACATCAAAACATCTAATAATAATCGAATAAAACAAACAAATGATTATCAGTTTTACCCCCCCCCAGGTCGTCCGAAAAGTCCTTGCGAGACTGAAATACTCCGTACCCCTTTACAAGGCCGGAATCGGATTCTCGATTCTCACTGAGGAATGTTTGACTTTTCGGACAGTCTCCCCCGAATTGTGGCCTTAATTCCATACCATCCACTAATTAATATAAAACAAACCACACCTATATGGAATACATTTGTTACTATATCCCATAAAAGATTATGACCAAGCACTTCCCCATAAGAATGCATAGACAAGTGATAAAGAATTATCATCCATATGCAGATAATTCGCAATAACTCTATCCAACTATTTCTCTTTATATATTGCTCTAACATTTTACGACAACTATTTCTAAAACACTGTTTTAGTGTAAATAACGGCAAAGTTTCCTCTTAATGAGTGCACTGCTATCAGAATTTTCAGCCGCCACTATTCCAAATTCTCCTTCAAAAATTCAACAAGTGGCTCAAGTTCAGGTCGCGAGAAATCCCAGTAATCAGGATTGTCAAATAACCATTGGCCGGAACCGAGCTTTTTTCTTGAGGCATTGTTCAGTCGTTGAGAACTGATATAGGTGTGGAGCTTGGCTTTGCGGTTGGGAATGACGTATCTTGGTTCACCAGATTTGTCGCGTATTCCTGAAACGCAGGTTTCGTAATCTTCAAAACAGTCCCACCATTTGTTGTGAAGATCCTTTCTCGCTAGAGATTCGAGTAAAACTTCGAAGTCTCCATCATCGTGATTGTTAGGATAGAGGAAAAATGGAAACTCAACTTTGTTTTCCCGCATTTTCTCCATCGTATTACTCTTTCTTGCCTCAAATCCCCATTTCTTGTCAATGGTATCTGCGTCTAGAATGACAATCACCTTATCTCCATTATCCTGAAAGGTCCGGATCAGGGTCAAAATGCCCTGATTAAAAAGATTGTCCACGCCGTCCATGCAGATTATGTTGTAACTTTTGTCCGGAAATTCATTCTTCAAAATCGTTTCCAAGAAACAATACTCAGAAGTTTGAGGTTTCTTCGCTTCTATAAATATCTTGTTCATCCTACCTTACCTCGATTTCCTGGTTCAACATATAATCGATACTGTCGGTGCTGTAGCAGTATGACTTCAATTCTGCATCGGCTGTACGCTGGAGCTTGAAGAATGCCACTTTGTCACCGGCATCATTGAAAGCGGCATCCCGCAAACCTTTTATTGAGTCCAAATCATGGGTTGTCGCAAATATCTGGACATTGTTCTTCTTGGATGCTAACGAAAGGATGCGCCATAAATCTTTCATTACGGAATAGTGGAAGCCATTGCTGATTTCGTCTATCAAGACGATTCCGTTACGGCATTCGTAAATCGTCGTGAGGATAGAGAGAATCTTGCGGGCACCGTCTCCCATCACATTGATAGGTATGCGCTTGTTCAGGCCTACATCGACGAGCACTTCATTCTGTGACAGTACTATGTCTTTTATCATCGGCTCGATAATGCGCAACGCTTCGAGAATGAACTGTTCATCCTTGTTTTTAAGAATCTCTGTCAGACTTTCTATTGAAGTGTAAAAGTCATACTTTGGTGAAAGATATCGACAAGTTAGATTCTCTTTATAATCTGAATCATATTTGACACTTTGCTCGTAATCGTTGTTTTCTACGCCTTTATGAGAAAGGGTGATGGACGACTCGACTGGATGCCCATTTATCTTGCATTTCAACACAAGACCATAACGGTTCTTGGTATCAGTTGAAGATATGTTATTCTCGTTTCCAAGCAAGTCTATACGGCTGGCAGCTGATTCGAACAGAGAAATCATAAGCTCCCGCACTTCGTCGTTTGATGCCTTGATCTTGATTGGCCGCGAAGTGTCAAGTGTATAGAAATCCAATGCCAGGTCTGACGGCTCGAATCGAAGGTAGTTCCTCAGCAGATTGATGTTGATCGGTAGTTTCGGATTCGACAAGCCTGATATCAGAAAGATGGCGTCAAGTAGTGAAGACTTGCCGCAATTGTTCTTTCCGAAGAATATATTAACTTCTTTCAGTCCGTCTATTTTCGCGTGACTTATGCCACGAAAGTGTTCAATTTCAATGGTTTTAAACATATCAGACTGGATTTGTTGATGTGTTAATATAATAAGGAGTATTAGAAATAGCAAATAAAATCCTAATATTTCCTCCAAACCATCTTGTTCACCACACCAACGTAACTCTGGATTATCTTCACGACTTTCGTGCTGACGTTTTCGTCGGTGTAGTCCGGAACCGGTGTGCCGTAGTCGCCGTTCTTGACCAGTTCTACTGCAGTCTCCACTGACTGGAGCAGTCCATTGGTGTCGATGCCGGAGAGAATGAATCCGGCTTTGTCGAGAGATTCAGGACGCTCTGTGGAGGTGCGGATGCAGATGGCAGGGAATGGATGGCCTACGCTGGTGAAGAATGAACTTTCTTCAGGGAGGGTACCGGAGTCGCTGACCACTGCAAATGCATTCATCTGGAGACAGTTGTAGTCGTGGAATCCTAGAGGCTCGTGCTGGATGACACGCGGGTCTAACTTGAATCCGCTGGATGCCAGTCTGTTGCGGCTGCGCGGATGGCAGCTGTAGAGAATTGGCATGTCGTATTTCTCGGCCAGTTTGTTGATGGCATTGAAAAGGCTGAGGAAGTTCTTTTCTGTGTCGATGTTTTCCTCTCGGTGAGCACTTAACAGGATATATTTGCCTTTCTCCAGACCGAGACGTTTGTGGACATCACTTGCCTCGATTTCAGCGAGGTTGTTGTGAAGCACTTCGGCCATTGGCGAACCTGTAACGTAAGTACGCTCCTTTGGCAGTCCGCAGTCCGCAAGGTAGCGGCGCGCATGCTCCGAATACGCCAGGTTCACATCGGAGATGATATCTACGATGCGGCGATTGGTCTCCTCCGGGAGACACTCGTCCTTGCAGCGGTTGCCGGCCTCCATGTGGAAAATCGGAATGTGAAGACGTTTCGCGCCAATGACTGAGAGACAGCTGTTCGTGTCACCGAGAACCAGCACTGCGTCCGGCTTGGTCTGGGCGAAAAGCTTGTATGAACAGTTGATGATGTTGCCGCATGTCGCTCCGAGGTCGTCACCGACTGCATCCATATAGACTTCAGGTTCAGCGAGTTTGAGATCCCTGAAGAAGATGCCGTTCAGGTTGTAGTCGTAGTTCTGACCGGTATGGGCGAGTATGACATCGAAATACTGGCGGCATTTGGTGATGACTGCTGCCAGACGGATAATCTCAGGCCGTGTACCTACTACGATACAGAGCTTGAGTTTGCCGTTCTCTTTCCAATGGATATCCGAGTAATTCGTTTTCAATTGATTTTCCATTATTTATATAATTATATTGATATCCCCATTTTTTTAGTAACTTTGCCAAGAGATATAAAAATGTGATTTGGATTTGAGGGGTTAGACTTTAATCTTTTTCGAAATTAAGAGAGTAGTTGTCCCTAGCAACTGCTCTTCTTTTTTACTCTACAACTCGGATGGTCTAGATTATTTCGAGAGGCTAATATCCTTTTTACAATCACAATTTTTATATTCAATGAAAGAGGTATCTCCGTGCGGCTTTATTATACTTTATCGAAATATGTGTCAGGTCTTTCAGGATTGAAGACTTCGTTGCAATACATTACGGTCACGAGGTCTTCGGTCTCGGAAAGATTGATGATGTTGTGAGTGTAGCCCGGAAGCATGATGACAGACTGAATCTTGTCACCGCTTACTTCGTAGTTCAGGATTTCATCCGTACCTTCCTTGCGCATCTGGATCAGACCATGGCCGGAAACCACGATGAACTGTTCCCACTTGGAGTTATGCCAATGCTCTCCTTTCGTGATGCCCGGTTTGGAAATGTTGATGCTTACCTGACCGCAATTCAGCGTGTGTACCAGCTCGGTAAAAGACCCGCGCGGATCCACGTTCATCTTCAAATCGAAAATCGCCTTTTCTTTCGGCAGGTAGCTGAGGAATGTGGACATCAGGCGATAACGCAGACCGTCTTGCGGCATTTCGAGAGCCGTCGAAGGTCCTTCCGCAGAATCCGGCACTGCACGCACTGCACGTGCACATTCATATATGGTATCAACGATTTCTCCAAGCGTAGCCTTGTGAGTGACAGGACAATAGCAATAACGTCCTTCAGCAGATGGCAGTACGTCAAGTCCTTCGAATTCGCAATGATGTTCCTGACCTTTGAGCGCGCAGATCATCTCCTCGACCAGATCGTCGATATATAGGATTTCCATCTGTACGCTTCTGTCATTGACCTGGATAGGGAGGTCATTGGCGATATTGTTACAGAAGGTGGCGATGGCCGAATTGTAGTTCGGGCGGCACCATTTTCCGTAAAGGTTCGGGAAACGATAGACGAGCACTTTCGCACCGGTCTCCTTGCCGTATTCGAGGAAAAGGTCTTCTCCGGCTTTCTTGCTTCTGCCGTATTCGCTATTTCCGAAACGTCCTGTCAATGAGGCTTGTTGCGAGCTAGAAAGCATCACAGGACAAGTGTTGTGGTGCTTTTTCAATGTATCGAGCAATGTGGATGCGAAACCGAAATTGCCCTTCATGAACTCGTCATTGTCCTTCGGCCGGTTCACGCCCGCAAGGTTGAAAACGAAATCGCACTCGCCGCACCAGCTGTCCAGCTGCTCAGGAGTCGAATCAATGTCGTATTCAAATACTTCATCGACCTGGAGGTCTCCATAGCAGCTGGCCTTGCCTTCTTTTATGTTGTTCAGTTGGCAGCAAAGGTTCTTTCCTACGAATCCTTTGGCGCCGGTAACCAGAATCTTCATTATTTCGCGAGATTTTCAACTCCGTTCAATTCGTTCTGGATATATTCCAGAGCACCGATTTTGGCAATTGTTTCTTCCAAGCTCAGACGGTATGTGTTGTCAGAATTGAACTCCTCTATGGTAGCACGCTTTACATCACCCTTGGTGAAGTACTGGTCGTAGTTCAGGTCGCGGTTGTCTGCCGGAACACGGTAGAAGTTGCCCATATCCTCGGCTTTGGCGCATTCTTCCTTGGTAAGTAGTGTCTCGTACATCTTCTCGCCGTGACGGATACCGATGACCTTGATGTCCTCTTTCTTGCCGCCGAAAAGGTCGCAGACAGCTTCTGCCTGTGTCTGGATGGTGCATGCCGGAGCTTTCTGAACGAGAATATCGCCATTGTGGCCATGCTCAAATGCGAAAAGTACCAGATCGACTGCCTCTTCGAGGGACATGATGAAACGTGTCATCTTAGGCTCCGTAAGAGTGATAGGGTTGCCGCTGCGAATCTGCTCGATCCATAGGGGAATCACAGAACCGCGCGAGCACATGACATTGCCATAACGTGTGCAGCAGATCTTGGTGTTGCGGGAGTTACGGCTCTTGGCTACGGCGATTTTCTCTTCGATGGCTTTGGTGATGCCCATTGCATTGATCGGATATGCTGCCTTGTCGGTAGAGAGACAGATGACTGCTCCGACATTGTTTTCGATAGCGGCCGTGAGAACATTGTCCGTGCCTATCACATTGGTCCTCACAGCTTCCATCGGGAAGAATTCGCAGCTAGGGACCTGCTTGAGTGCGGCTGCATGGAAGATGTAATCTGTGCCTGGCATCGCCGAGCGCACGCTTTCCAGACTTCTGACGTCGCCGATGTAGAATTTTATCTTGTGTGCAACATCAGGGAATTTCGCCTGATACTCGTGGCGCATGTCGTCCTGTTTCTTCTCGTCGCGTGAGAAAATTCTGATCTCAGCAATGTCTGTTCTGAGAAAACGCTTCAATACTGCGTTTCCGAAACTACCGGTACCACCGGTAATCATCAATGTTTTTCCTGCAAAAATACTCATGATATGTTAAATTTAATAATCGTCGTTTATTGTTTTCAATCTGCCCCAAGCCGCAACCAGTCTCCACATATCTGTAGCCTGATTAAAACACGCTGCATGAGAGCGAACATATGTATAATTATGCTCTCAATGAGTGCAATATCATCAAGAAAGTCTACACTTCACCAATTACTCGATTTTCTTCACGTGCTTCTCCACCAAAAATCCGTGTCAGTTCAGAAATATCCGTCTTGTACTGCTTGTCCAACAAATATTCTAAAGTCCTCTTTAGCGCTCTGAATTCAGAGTTGCCGTTAATAGCTGCAAATAAGTTCTTGAATCGCTCATCCGTGTTGGAGGTGACTGACTTGGATAGTTTGGTGAATTCCTTCAGAGTTGACGGAAGGTTGTATTTTTCCGTATCGACTCCTTGCTCTTTAGCACTGTCCAATACAAATTTATCCACTGCAGGAGAAATCCTAATCAGGTACTGATGACGGGATTTATGCTTCAATAATGTCAGGTGCTCAGTCTTGGCAATCTCGTCACAATCCTGTATATAGCCGAGTTCTACCTTATCTTTATCGATAATTCCGATAGCGAACTTGTCTGCAAATGTATTGTTCAACTGACCCACTACCTTTGAGCAGCAATGTTGATGATTTACTACTCCATCCAGAAGATATTCTATCAGGTTTGTATCAACATAGCACTCAGGCATTACGTTCAAAATCTTCCGCTTCATACATACATCTCGAAATTGAAGAACATATCTACACCGTTATCGTAAGCTTCATGTATCTCATCATCATTGAGCTGCTTTACGGAAAATTCTCTGCTGGCAGGCTTCTGTGGATGAGTGAACATTACTGACAATTCTTTCGGGGCTGCCTTGATCAGCTGATTCAGAACATACGGACTATGCGTCGTGATGAAAAGCATGTCTCCGTGAGTTTTTATCTGCTCGAGCATCCAATTCACGAATTGGCATTGAGTCGGAGGAAATAAATTATCCTCTGGCTCTTCAAGGAATATCTCGCTATGATCAACATTGATATACTCCTGACAAATCGACTTGAACTTCTTCGCCTGGTCTGGCTTGGAAAACGAATAATCTACTCCATCGATGGTGACGACTTCTATCGTCTCGTCATGGTTGAAATCCTTTTTGTAGAGATTGGCATAAATGGTCGACAAAAGATTTTTGCGCTCTTCTTTCTGTTCATATGACATCTTGCCTGCTTCTGCATTGTATTGGCCTGCAGTAAGATAATCGAGATGTACATACATAGGGAGGAGCGATTGGATACCGCTGGAACTCTCCTTCAGTTTCAGTGGAGTTCCGTTCTCCAGTCTTATGTTGTCCGTATTTGTCTGGGAGTCATAAGAATAAGACATGCCCAGATTCAAGAAATTCTCCTCGCTCTTTACAAACTTCCTGGCCCTGTCCCAATCTGACATGAAGTCAAGCATGTTGCCATCCAATGGAAGGAAACTCCACCCTGGAATTGCAGCCACCAAATTTCTGTCGGCAGGGACATAACTTACCTTTGGCCTCTTATAGTTCCAATGATCCTTTTTCCATTTCATCGTAAACTTCTTTTCAGAATGGCTGTATGAGAAGAATACATGTCCGGTTTCATATTCGATGTAGGTATCCGGATGGACATATCCTGCCATTTGATAATAGCTGGTCATGGTGTCAATGAAGGCCGAGCCGTTACCGAAACCGTTGACCTTCTGAGACAATTCGAGACGTTTCTCAACCCAGGTACAATAGCACGCCGTCTTAAGTACGCAGCTCTTGCCGGAACTCTGCATACCTATCAATACATTTACCTGTCCAAGTTGAAGGTCCGCATAGCGAATCGGACCGAAGTTCTTTATGACCAAGTGTCTCATATCTTTGGGCATTTTAATCAATTAATACTTCTGAACTACTCGTTACAATCCCCTGAACTTACTTACAAAAATAACAAAAAAAGTTCCAGCCCTACCATCTAGTAGTTCAGTCCGAAAGCCCACAGAGGAATGACATTGCTTTGGGCGAACTCGATGTCATCTTTCACTATATATGCGTCAGCGATGTTTTCAATCTGCTTTTGCCCCTTCTTTCTGCCGCCTACTTCGAAGGTGTATTTCCCTATGACAAAATCAGATATACGGGAGGATATCACGTCATTCTTTACTCGCATCTGATTATAGAAGAATGTTTCCCTCATGTTTCCGACATCGGTTTTCCCTCCTGACAGGACATTCATCAGGCTAGGATTGTCAATATATACTTTCTCGACTTTTCCCAGGCCTCTCATTCCACCGGTATCATCCCTGAGCTGTCCGATCAACTGTGCTCTTTCCAGAAGGGAGAGGTAGTCTTGTACGCTATTTCTGCTAATGCCGATTTCCGATGCCAGACTGTCTGCATTCGGCTTGTACGGAGCGAGTGTGGAAATGACGGCTAGCATCTTCTTCAGTTTCTTTGCCGTGGTGGCTTTTAATTCTGCGTATTGAGCAATATCGGATTCTATGGTTTTCGTTATTACATTCTGCATTCTCATCGGGAAATCTCCCTCTATGGCGAATGGATAGTAGCCTTCTGAAAGATACTCTCTGAAAGCCGGAAGAGGATGCAACATTCCTTCAATATGTGCTTTTCCATCAAGTATCTCTTCCAGTGAATATCTTGGAACAGAAACGTGATGAAACATTTCAAGGTATTCCCTGAATGATAGTCCGTACATCGTATAGTGCAATACTCTGCGGCTCAAATCAGCGACACCCTCCATAATGTCGAGAACCGATGAACCTGTGAAAATTACTTTCATGTCCGGATGTGTGTCATAAATCTGCTTGAGTTCTCGTGACCATTCATGATATTTATGGACCTCGTCTATGACAAGGAGCCTTCCGTCTTCTTTTGAAAACTCATCAGCCACTTCGACTAATTTATGTGTGCTGAAATATGTGTGGTCGGCCGATACGTATAGGACCTTGCTGTCGGATATCCTGGTTTTCAGATATTGCAAGACCATGGTTGATTTGCCAACACCTCTTGCTCCTGTAATGGCAACCATACGGGTGTTCCAATTTACGTCATCATAAAGATAACGATGAAAATCGCTGCTGGTCAATTCCAGCTGCGAACGCATATATGCATATAAAGACTCGTCAACCATAATCGTTCTGCGTATTGAATTACTCGCAAATATAATGATTATTCACTCATTGAGTGCAGATTTCATAGTAAAAACACACTGTTAGAGTGCTTAACCCCTTACAGGTGTGCACTCAAATTGTGCGGATTAACCTAAGTATCCTGTCCGCCAACTGCATCCCGTTTTGCCGTGTGGATGCAGAAGAAGATGTACAATATTTTAGATACGATTTTTCTATCACTTTATCAGTCAACGTATTGCGTAATTATTGGGCATTTCACGACAGTCCCTAACTAGTAGATACGGAAGGTTGATGTATCGATTCCTATGATGAGCTGTTGGCTAGTTAGGCAGCGAGCACAAGAGATATCCGGAGTCTGCGTTCTATATTCTTTACTACGGACTTCTTCTGTTGTTGCAGTGGCAGCTGCATTGTGGGCTTGGTTGATTGTACGGAAGCCATTGAAAGGGACTGCTGCACTTTGACGGAGAAGGTTCTTGGTGTAGTAGCCGCCTTCGTTGGTGCAGTAGGCGCATTCACCTATGCTACAAGCATAGAGTGTGACTTGCTGTGGGATAGCATCCATCATTCTTTTATCGTAACTGGCGCGAATGGTGGACAGGGTGGTTTCAGAGAACATCTTCAATTGAGCTTCGTTGAGGATGTCAGTGATAGTGCTGGTGGCGCGGCAACAGTCGAGCGAAAGGATTTCTCTTGGTGCAAGATTCTTAAGTTCGGACTCGTTGATGGTATCGCCATCAGGGTTTATCTCCAAAATGGTTGTGCGCTCCCAGCCTCCGTGACCAGCGTATGCAACAAGGACGAAGTCGTATTTTGCACATTGAATAAATAAATATAAGGGATGTTTCCAAGAAATCTTTTGAGGGATTCGTGAGTACCTGAATCTCTTCGGTTCGCCAGGCTCCACCAATTCCGCTGCAAAGGAATTTCTTCCAGTTGTTGATGTCGTTCTGGGCGCCAGCCGCGTCAAGGTTGGCTATGAGTAGTGCGTGTCGTTTCATTTGGTCTGTTTTGTTATGAGTTTTTCAATAAGTGAAGGGACAAGTCTTTCGCTGAATCCGGCAGCAAAGCCCAGGACGCAGTAGAGAAAGAACAGGTTGCTTTGATTTCCAATGGCCAGCATGAGTCCGCTTCTGATAGTAAACATGACAATTACGGCGGCGATGGCGCCTATGAAGAGTCTGGAGATGGATTCCAGATAGTGTAAGGATTTGGTTGCCTGGCCAGTCATTTCTTCTTTGCCGTAGCGTGTCCATATGGAGAAGAATGCGCCCAGAATGCCAAATAGGATGCCATAGAGCCAGACATTTCGGCCGCCGGCGAAATACATGATCAGCCCGGTAATTGCAGCTATGAGAGCTACTATTCCGGCGGATTTGAGGATTAGTTCGCGAGAGGCTTCTACGTTGCGCTGGCGGAGGTATTCTTTTGCGTCTTGGATTATGGCGTCTACTTCGGTAAAGTCTTTCTCTAGGATCTGGAGATAGGCTCTGCCTAGGATTAGCTTGAAAGAGAGAAGCTGTTGCTTTTTGAGGTTGTGGCAGGGTGAGGCTTCGGCTTGCTGAAGTTTTCCAAGGCAGCGCTGAAAGTTTTGGGTGTCTGTTTCTGTCCAGGAGGATTTGTCTCGCTTGTCTATGTAGTCAAGGTCGTTTTCGTTATCTATGAAAACGACGTACCCCGTGCTAGCCTTCTCATCCATGGTGTAGTAGATGAGGTACTGCTCACGAGTCTCGATGCCGAAGAATCTTTGGTATGATTTTCGGTTCTCGTCAATTATCGGGGGTTGTTTCTTTCGGCACATTGTTATACTGCGTTGTCTATTTTGTTTTGCGAATTGTTATAATTTATATTCTGCTTTTTTATGAGGTTTTTGTGACGATTATTCTTTCGGCGGTTCGGAGGCATCTTCTTGGCGGTTGACTCTGCCGGAGGCTCAGGAGGTCTCGGCCAGGCGGGTGTCCGTGAGGGAAGATGTAATCTGTGACTGGTATCGCCGAGCGCACGCTTTACAGACTTCTGACGTCGCCGATGTAGAATTTTTATCTTGTGTGCAACGTCATGGAATTACGCCCTCACAACTTATCTTCCTGCCCATTCTTTACACTGCGCAGGTCGCAATTGAAATCTTTGCGGAAATCTCGTTTGGCCTTCTCCATATCGCTATTCGCTTTGTTTGACGGATAGGAATTGGCTACTATTCTTGCGCGTATGTCCTTATTCGATTGGTGTCTGAATTTGGGATTCTTCAGAGTGGCACGTAGTTGATCTATTGCTCGCAGAATATCTGTTCCTTTCAGTTCGACAAATAATTCAGTCCAGTCTTCTTCTTTAGCTGTACTATCTTTTCTGACAAGAATCAACTTGTCACATTTTCGTCCTTCCTCTTTCTTTATAATGTATCCGTCAATCTGAAATACAGCTGAGTATTTGTCATCTGTCGCAAGTCTATATTTCGTTCCATTTTCGCTTACTGAAACTATTTTACGTATCTTTAGGTCCTGCTGCGGAGAGTAACCTTCTCCAGTCAGTCGACTGTATGTTGAGGAGTATTGTTCAAGATTACTATTCATCTCCATATAAGACCTTGTTACACTGACTGATTTTCTCTTCGACCCAATCCGAAACGCCATCAAGTTGCATTCCGTCAAGCATTTGAAGATCATCATCTACAATGCTTTTGAAAATACCGTCTTCGCTGATGAAATACCCTGAAACGTCGGACGGATTCAAAAGGAGGGTGCTGTCAATGATGCCTTTGCCGGATTCTTTACTTGAAGCGGCAGATGCTGAAAGCAACACATTTATGACAGAAAGAATATATGGGCTATGTGTTGTCAACATAATCATACTCGTCTCAGATTCTATTTTTTGAGTTTCCGCAAGAGCTTTGACCAAACTCAATATAATCAGACGCTGAGATTCAGGATAGAGATTCTGTTCTGGTTCTTCAATGAAAACTTGAGCAGACTGGTATGTGAGTCTCTTGGAATTCGGCTCTTGAATAGCATTCAAATCCGACATTGACATCGGAGCCCTTTTCCCGACTTGTGACATCATATAGTGCGACATTACATCCAAAGGTGTAACAGATTGGATACCACTGGACGCATAAAACGCCGGAGATTCTGTTCCGTCTTTCCTTATGATAAAATCATTTCCTGATTTATTCGCATAACTGAAGTCTCCTGTCACCGATAATTTATATGGATTTGATTTGGTCGAAGGGGATTTAGCCTCGTCCCATTCATAAATGAAATTGAACAATACATCTCTTTCGGTAGCCTTATATGCTCTATCAATGTTCTGAAGGGCAGAAACAAGATTGCGTTCAGCAGGGATATAGCATATTTTGCTATTGTAACGCCTTTGAGCGAAATCTGACTTTCTGCTGATTTTAGGATTCGTACCTCCGTGATATTCGATAGTTATGGTATCTCCCTCATATTCAATACTTGTATTTTTCTTGAAATAATCATCATTGAACCTATGGAATTGCTTGAGTTCCTTAACAAAACGCCCATAATGGGTATATTGGTTAATGATATCATCAGTCGATACCATAATTCGTTTTTCTATCCATCGGCAGAAGCAAAGCACTTTCATAAAAGTACTTTTTCCTGAACTCTGACGTCCGATGAGTACCATAAGCGGAGTGAATTCAATCCTGGTAGAGTCTTCAATCGGACCGAAGTGTTTGATGTGTAATGATGCCATATTACTTGAATATATCATTTACTTAAGTCTGTCAGTGTAACAAAAGTAAAGAATTTTTAATTGATTATCAATGAGTTTAAATCAAAATTTACCTCACTTCCCCGCGGCCGAGGGTGTATCTGACACCGACGGTGAGACCGATGGCGTCTTGATAGAGCTGGCCCTTGTCGAGATAGAGACCGTACAAGACGGAGAGGCCAGAGATGCGGAAGACGGATTCTAGCTGGCCTGTGAAGGCGGCGGAAATCTGGTGTAGTCCAGTTTCATGGACCGTTCCCCAGGGCTTCTGTATCTGGGACTCGCCCGTGTAGGGAGCCTGGTAGGTACCGTAATTCTCTGTGTAGGTCAACATCAGTTTATATGGATGCTTGCGGAAAAGTTTTCCGCCGAGGCCCAGGTGATGCGACTTGACGCGATTGTTCTCTATACCCCTATTCACACGCGCTGACGTCCACGTCTGCTCGTGAACACCACGCGGCAGGAACAGCGGGTCGCCGATTACCCTTCCGTGATAGGTCCAGCCGGATCGGTAATATGAGTTGGCGAAGTAGTCATCGATGCCTACCGTGGATACTCCAGGCGGCGTGATGGAATTGCCTTTGTCATCGAACAACTCACAATGAATAGGTCCCGACTGGTACAGCGTATATTGGTGCTCATACAGGATGTCGCTAACCCATCTGTTCTTGTCAGTGAAACTGAATGACAGCGTATTGACTCCGTCGGGGAAATTGTAGAATCCCATTCCCGAGCCATCGTTGTATGGTATGTCGTGCTGGGCCGTGATAGTCCATTTGTCGGCACGATATGTAACCCTGAATATCTCACTTCCTCCCTGGTCCCCGATGACATTCAGCCTGTCGCTCATGGTTCCGCCTTCTCCTGCATGACGTCCGGTCACAACCTTGATATAGTTCTTTATCGTCACCGGATAACTGACCTCTGTCGGATGATGACCTGCCCACATCGCGTAATGGTCGATCACCGCGTCGAATGACAGCCTGTCTGTCGCGGCATATCGCAGCCCCACCCTCATTCTGTGGACCAATGCACCTTCGACATGGCGGTCGTCCATCGTCATATAATCGCCGTACGCACCATAGAGCCACAGATGCTCTCTTGTCCATGGCAAGGCGACGGGCTCCAAACTGAGGAGATATCCTGGCATCGAGCGTGCATTTCCCGTCTCCACAAGATGCCCGCCGGTCACTGACAATGAGCCCAATGCCCGCGATGCACCGATAAAGTCGTTCTCTCTATGTTTTATGCCAATGTCCAGTGTCAAGAGCTTCCACTTGACTGAGCCATAGAGTTCATCGGCCATCAGATTGACTGTCCGGGATGACGGGTTGAGCGGATTATGATAGGCATTGGTCGCCAATGAAACGCCGCAGCTGTACTGTATAGTCCTGGACTTGTCACTCTGAGAATAAACCTGCAGCAGTGCCAGTCCCCCTCTGCGTTCAGGCATCAGTCCATACTGATTGGTCGTCATCCAGTACGGAAGATAACCGTCTGTCGATGCCATCGCCCCCATCAGCATTATCGACGCCACGAAGTCGTTCATCTACTCCTTCTCTCCATAATAGCGCTTGTACCACTGGGCGAAAGCACGGAGGCCGTCACGCAGCGGTGTGGATGGCCTGAAGCCGAAATCGTTTTCGAGTGGCGTGGTATCTGCGTATGTTACCGGAACATCGCCCGGCTGCATTGGAACGAGTTTCTTGTGAGAATCGAAGTCGTAGTCCTGAGGAAGGACTCCTGCACGGAGCAGTTCCTGCTGGAGGATATCTACAAACTCGAGGAGGTTCTCAGGATGACTGTTGCCGATGTTATAGACCTTGTACGGAGGCACAGGCAGACCGTCTTCTCCAGTCTGCTTCTCAGGAGCGTGCTGCATGACACGTACTATTCCCTCCACGATATCATCCACATAGGTAAAATCACGTTTGCAGTTACCGTAGTTGAATATCTGGATGGTCTCCCCTTTCACGAGTTTGTTCGTGAAACCGAAATATGCCATGTCAGGACGTCCTGCAGGGCCGTAAACAGTGAAGAAGCGCAGTCCGGTGGAAGGTATGTTGTAGAGCTTAGAATAGGCGTGCGCCATCAGTTCGTTGCTCTTTTTCGTCGCGGCATAGAGACTTACAGGATTGTCCACCTTGTCGTCAGTGGAGTACGGCACCTTCTTGTTCGAGCCGTAAACACTTGATGATGAAGCATATACAAGGTGTTCCACCTCATTATGGCGGCAAGCCTCGAGAATATTGTAGAAACCTATCAGGTTGCTCTCTATATATGCGTCAGGATTCGTTATGGAATAACGAACACCGGCCTGCGCAGCGAGATTCACCACCACAGAAAAATGGTATTTCGAGAAAAGGTCATTGACAATGTCCTTGTCGGCAATGCTCGCTTTCACGAAGGTCCAATCCTTGCCCAATGCCTCGATTTCCTCGAGTCTGGCGTATTTGATATTAACGTCGTAATAATCTGTTACCGAATCAATTCCTACGATTTTAATACCGTTGAATTCATGAAACAGCCTTTTCACTAAATTGCTGCCGATAAATCCAGCTGCACCAGTCACGAGGACTGTCTTTCTGTACAAAGAGATATTGTATTCCAGCATATCTTTAGTCTCTCTTGAAAATGTCGCGTGTATAGACCTTGTCCTTAACGTCATCGAGGCAGACATCATAGCGGTTGGCAATGATGCAGTGCGAACGGGACTTGAATGCGGCGAGGTCATTGACCACCTCACTTCCGAAGAAATGAGTGCCGTTCTCGAGAGTAGGCTCGTAGATGATGACCTCTGCTCCTTTGGCCTTGATGCGCTTCATAATGCCCTGGATGGCGCTCTGGCGGAAGTTATCCGAGTTGGACTTCATGGTCAGACGATATACGCCGATGACGCATTTCTTCTCCTGAGTGCTGTCCCACTGGCTGTTGCTGCTGTAGTAGCCTGCCTTAGTAAGTACCTGGTCTGCAATGAAGTCTTTTCTCGTGCTGTTCGAATCGACGATGGCCTGGATAAGATTCTCGGGAACGTCATTGTAGTTGGCGAGAAGCTGCTTGGTGTCCTTAGGAAGGCAATATCCGCCGTAGCCGAATGAAGGGTTGTTATACTGGGAGCCAATTCGCGGATCCAGACAAACACCATTTATAATCGACTGAGTATCAAGACCTTTAATCTCAGCATAGGTATCGAGTTCATTGAAATAACTTACACGGAGCGCCAGATAGGTGTTGGCGAAAAGCTTCACTGCCTCAGCCTCGGTGCTGCCCATGAACAGGACAGGAACCTCTTCTTTCAATGCTCCTTCGTGGATGAGCCTGGCGAAGGTGTGCGCAGCCTCTTCGAGGAAAGCGTTGCCCTGCTCGAAACCGACAATGATACGGCTCGGGTAGAGGTTGTCATAGAGGGCCTTGGACTCTCGCAGGAACTCCGGAGCGAAAATGATATTCGGAGTCACCACCTTCATCGTGCCGTCAGCCTGACGCTCACGATATGAGAATTTCTCCCTGACAGATGCCGTATAACCCACAGGAACAGTGGATTTGATGACCATCACCGCATCCGGATTAACCTTCAGCACCAATTCAATGACTTCCTCCACATGTGATGTGTCGAAGAAGTTTTTCTTGCTGTCATAGTTGGTCGGTGCGGCGATCACCACGAAATCCGCATCCTTGTACGCTGACTCGCCGTCGAGCGTGGCAGAGAGGTCGAGCTGCTTGTTCTTCAGATAATCCTCGATGTAGTCATCCTGGATAGGCGAAATCCTGTTGTTCAGTTTCTCCACTTTTTCAGGGATGACATCGACTGCGGTCACATGATGCTTCTGTGAAAGAAGCGTAGCGATACTGAGGCCTACATAACCTGTTCCGGCGACAGCCACCTTGATATCATTGAACTCTTTCATAATTTATATTGCTTTATCTAAAACTTCATATTTCGAGTGACGGCTCTTGTACTCCGGCACGATTTCCTTCATGATGCGGACGATGGCCATATCGTCGAAAGTGCGCGATTCCTCGAGGAGTCTCTTCTCATTGGCACAAGCCGTATCATAATCATACTCACGGACTTTTGCCACCATGATCTTGGGATTGGTGGTAGGGATGGTCTCCTCCTTGTCGTTGAGCACCTCTTCATAGAGTTTCTCGCCATCACGAAGTCCCGTAAACTGGATTTCCACATTCTTCGCTCCCGAAAGCGCTATCATACGCTTCGCCAGATCGACGATCTTCACCGGCTTGCCCATATCGAAGACGAAGATCTCGCCGCCCTTGCCCATGGTCCCGGCCTCAAGCACGAGCTTGCAGGCTTCAGGGATCAGCATAAAGTAACGGATGATGTCCGGATGGGTGACGGTGATCGGTCCTCCGTTTCGGATCTGCTTCTTGAATATAGGAATCACGCTGCCGTTGGAGCCGAGAACATTTCCGAATCTGGTAGTGACGAACTGTGTAACTCCCTGAACCTTACCGTCTTTGATGGCCTGGTTGAGACTCTGGCAGTATATCTCGCAGATACGCTTGCTGCAGCCCATGACATTGGTCGGATTCACCGCCTTGTCGGTAGAAATCATCACGAACTTCTTCGTTCCGTATTTGACGGCGAGGTCCGCAATCACGCGCGTACCGTATATATTGTTCTGCACGGCGATAGCCGGGTCGTCCTCCATCATCGGAACATGCTTGTAGGCAGCCGCGTGGAACACGTACTCAGGCTTGTGCTCGGAGAAGATGCGCTCCATGTGCTCAGCATTGGTAATGCTGGTGACGATGGTCTCGTTATGGATATGCGGGTAATGCTCCGCCATCATCAGCCTGATATCGTGCATAGGAGTCTCCGCCTGGTCAATCAATGTCATCTCCGCCGGCGAGTATTTCGCGATCTGTCTCACCATCTCGGAGCCGATGGAACCGGCAGCGCCAGTTATCAGGATCCGGCGTCCCTTCAGTAGTTTTCCGATGGCCTCCATATCCACCTCAATCTTGTCCCTCGGCAGGAGATCATCGATCGCCACCTCATGCAACTGATTATGTGTCAATGAAATGTCTTTTCCATCCCATTTCTCTGCATTGGTCATCATAAGAATCTTGAGTCCTGCATTGAGGAAATCATCCACCATTTCCTGGTTCTGGCGGAACCTCTCGGTCTTGAGTGGCGAGACGAGCAGCGCCTTCACACCCTCGTCACGCAGTTTCTCAGCGATTTTTGCCCCATTCTGATAGACCGGCTTGCCCATGATGTAGGCGTCCTTCATCTCAGGCCCGTCAGAAACGAAAGCATGGAGCGAATACTTCTTGTCCTTGATGGAGACAATGCTCTTGGCGATGCTGATTCCGCCCGCCTTGGTTCCATAGATGGCCACCGGAAGTGCACCGTCCAAGTGGAACGAGTCGAAAAGCCTCTTTACCAATATACGCTCCACCCACAGCAGCAATGTGCTGAGAATGAAGACGGTAACGGCTGTATTCAACTTAGGGAAATAGAATATCGTCTGATTCGGGAATACTGCTCCAGTGACATATCCTATCAGATAGAATGCCACTGAACCGGTAAATGCAGCAGTCGCAACCCTCTGAAGGTCAATGAATGACGAATATCTTACAATTCCTGAGTAAGTATGAAAGAGCTTGAACGATATCGCGAACGGGACCAGCGCCAGCAGATTTGCTGCCGTCATTGGCCAGAAATTCGCAGCAAAACCGTCCCCTCCCAGAACAAAATAGTATCCGACATAACCAGAGAAAGCCACAATGCAGCAATCAAGAATCAGCAGTCCCCAATATGGCAGCGCCTTTCCGGAGAAATACCAATTGGAGATTTTCTGTACAATATTCATATCAGTATTTAATTGGTTTTTAAATAGTTATAAATTCAGAGATCAATGGTTATCCAGTAGTTCCATCATCCTGTCATAGTCTTCCACCTTCTCGAAGGACTCCTTGTTCACGCCTGAAATGGCGATGGTCCTGTCTCCAACAGCCATGACGAGTTTCCTGTCCCTGTCAATGCGTATGACATAGCCTTCAAGGCCTTCGAAAACGCCTGACGTTATACGGAGAAGAGGATTGCCTTCTGCATATTCGGAAATCGGCTTGAGCATAAATCTGACTCTGTCGGGATCTATCTCGAGAACCTTCATGAACGCCTTCATCACACTGTCGCTAATTACCGCCTCCCGTCCTGTACCACAATCATTTACGAGATAAAGTGACTGAAAATTGTCCTGCAGGTACTTCTTCACTGCACGGACTTTTCCCTGGATGAACAGCATGCCGTTCACAGCTTTATGTGCAAAGACATGGAATTCGGCATCACTGGCGAACCGTTCCATGATGGCCGGAAGCTTGGCATGATGCACATAGACATAGCACCAGTCTTTACACGAACTTACCTCCGGACGGACTGCTTTCCGCTCGGAAGAATTCTGCTCTGAAGCTATAGAAAACGCATCTGTACTATCCAGTTTCATCGACTGTTTTCTATTTTATGTCGTCACCTTTTCTAAAGGCAAAAGGACGGCTCAGGTCCGATGTTTTCTCACAAATCTCCATAATAACATCGTTGTATTTCATTTATTGACTTCTGCCCCCGCACTTTGTCTGTCAAAAAACCTTTACAAAGTTAGTCAATAAAGACGTAACGAGCAACCGGTTTTCGCCAAATAACTGGTTCATATTCAGTTCATTTCAGACGCAATTTACCCCCCCCCCTTGTAATTTATTAAGAATAAAGGAGTTAGAAAAAAACACTTTCCGCAGATCATGGCGTCAGTTTAGTCAAATTTTCTCCAGACAGGCCTCCAATGAATCATTCCAATGTGGAATTTTCAGGCCGAAAACAGTCTTTACCAATGTCTTGTCCATCACAGAATAATGCGGCCTCGCCACCGGACTCGGGAACTCATCGCTATGGCAAGGACTTATCTCACAGGCATTTCCGCTCAGTTCGGAGATGCGTTTTGCAAAGTCAAACCAAGAGCAGACTCCCTCATTGCTGTAGTGGTAGATTCCGCTCTTTCCGGTCTGTCCGCTCTCGATAATGTATGCCACGGCCGCAGCCAGGTCGCCCGCGTAAGTCGGCGTGCCCACCTGGTCGAAAACGACATTGACCCTATCCTTGGTAGCGAACAGTCCTAACATCGTCTTCACGAAGTTCTTCCCCCACTCGGAATACAGCCACGATGTTCTGAAAATCAAGTAATTGCATCCGGAGTCAATGATTGCCTGCTCCCCTTTCAGCTTGGTTTCGCCATAGACGCTTACAGGACAGGTGGGATCGGTTTCTCGATACGGAACGCAGGCATTGCCGTCGAAAACATAGTCCGTAGATATATGGACCAATGTTCCTCCGCGCTCCTTCATCACGGTCGCCATTCCGCCCACGGCCACGTGGTTCATCAGGTCAGCTGTCTCCCTGTCTGACTCCGCCCGGTTCACGTCAGTATATGCCGCGCAGTTCACGATGAGGTCGATTCCATTGTCCTGCACCATCGCGCGTACCGCCTCAGTATCAGCGATATCCAAGTCCTGCCGCGTGGTGAAGAAATATCTGTGCGATGTCCCTTCCACTGCGCGTATCATCTCACGTCCGAGCTGCCCGCCGGCCCCTGAAACCAATATGTTCATCTCTATTTTAATTTATTTTCAATATACTGTCTCTCAGCGAGTTTCATCTTTTTCGCCAATGCTGACCCCCAATATTCCCGCGCCTTTTCCATCTGCCCCGTCGCACGGAAATAGTCGCCCACCGCATTGTAGCCGCCATAGTACAATGAGTCGAGGCCAATGATATATGTCAATGAATCATCATCCATCTGTCGTCTTTCCCCTGCCGCCTTTCTGACTTTCGGAAGCAGTTCCTTGAATTCCAGCACTTTGCGATAATCTTCCGTTTCCACGAAAGGGTCCTGCGCGATGTCCTCTGAGGCGTTTCTGATTTCGCCTCTGAAGTCGGAAGCAAATACCTTGTCAATGTCATAGCAGACAAAACGGCCGCATTGCCAAGGCGACGTGGACACCCAGATCTTATGTTCAGCCGGACAGAACACTACCGAGTGCATCGCAAGCAACTGATTGATGGCCAGTTCATTGCAATATCCTATTTCTTCACCGTCGAGTCCTTTCTTGTCGCGCAGTATCTGCGCTGCTTTTTCCGGGGTCAATGTCCCTGCACTTTCCAGCAGCTGTTCAACTCTTCTGAATCGCCACATGCTGTCGGACATCCTGATATTGTCCTGATTTACAGGATTGTCCCTGAAGGTGGTGGACTGATAGTGGTTCGTGCAGATGATGTGATGTATGTCAGGATTTTCTGAAGCGGGGTCATAGACCGCCATCTCAGACGGAGTTTTCTCGATGATTGCCGCTCTGCTGTCTTTTGCGGAGCCTATCAATATAGATTCCGACACGAAAGTCTGTCTTGACCCGGCGATACGTACAGCCTCGTCGATGTCCGATGCGTACTGGAGTATCTCCTTGGTCAATATGGATATCGGGGTGGCCGACATCGACGGTGTTTCGAGTTTGGAGGCATTGATGGTGACCGTGAGTCCTTCGGTGTTCATTCCGCTGAGGACTCCGGTCATTCCCGGCCAAGTGACTGACACATAAGCATATCCAGTGTCAGGCTTCTCAAACAATACAAGTTTGTTCCGCGCGAATTCCTCGCCCATATAGAAGTCGAAGTTCCTCCCTATCAGGAGGTTACCGTCTGCTGTACCCTCGCCCCACGATGCGAATGAGGTACATCCCACCAGCATATAGTCCTGCATGACGTGACCGATGTCATGGGCAGAATGATACTGCATCTGGCGCTCGTAGGCATTGCCAAACTCCTCGAATTCATCTGTGCAGGCTGTGGACATCGCCTTGATTTCCTGACGGTATTCCAGTGGCACATTGGCCCCTAAACGCCTGTTGAAAATGGTGATGAAATAGTGCAGCAGCTTCCTGTAACTCCGGCTCGGAACTATCTCGAAAAGTTTGTCTGCGAAAGCTTTTTCCTGCTCGTAAAGCAGTTCCGGAGCGAGTTTCCCGATGGCCTCTCCACGCTCGAAGGCATTGCCGATGACTCTCATTTCCCACAGTCCGGACTCGCTGAGTCTCAGGGCATTGACCTCCGCAGGATTGGCTATGGGGGCTATGGCTCGGGGGCTGTCCGAGGTTTCAGTTTCTGAGTCGCCGTCAGTCCTGCACACAATATCACTGGAAGACGTAGGACCGGCCCAGAGGCGGAGGCTGTCACCGACTTGGACGGCCTGTGACCCGGATGGTGTAAACGCCGGCTCGGCAAGGTCAGCGCTTGAGTGAAGGCCGACGCAGACCAGAACCGTCACCAGCACCATCGCCAATATCACGGTCAGCGTCCACTTGAATATTTTCAGGACAATTTTCATTTCGGCTTCAATTATATATTATACCTACTTATACCTACTCCAACCTCAAAATGTAAAATGTGTTGGATGTAATCTCGTCATTCGCTTTCACTTTCATCGACAGCCCTGTCTCACGTGCGATTTCCTCCATCCTCGACTGGGATATGTAGCTCAGTTCTCCCTCTGTCCGGTTGAACCGCAGAATTTTCGTGGAGAAAACTTCGCTCAATGCTGTAATCTTCTGTCCTTCAGCATTTTCAGAATCAGAGTCACGCACCAGAATCAGTCCTCCACTCTTAAGCTTGGACGCGCAGCGCTGTATAAGTTCCAGCTGTTTTTCAGCGCTGAGATAATGCATCATGTCACTGATGATGAAGGCATCGCTTTCCGGCAATTCCGCCTGCGAAGCATCCTCGCATCTGAATGACAGGCCGCCCAGGCACTTGTTCAGCCAGCAATGCTGAGCCACCGTTATCTTCTCGTCGTCATAGTCGATTCCCAGAATCCTGCGCCCCGGCTTGTACATCGACAGCATGAAGTCCATCTGGCCCATTCCGCAGCCGATATCCGTAATCTGGCCGGTATCAGGAAGCATGGAATCGAAGAAGGCATAGTTCTTCTCCATCTTCATTTTCACCCTCACATACCACTCGGTCACTGGACCTTTATATATATAGGCCGAGGCCAATGTCGCAGCGAAATACGGGTTTTCCGGCCCGTCATACCTGTCGCAGAGTTTCGCGTAACTGTCCTTGACCAATGTCGCGACTCGCTTTGCCAAGTCGTGATAGTCAATGTTTTCCGTCTTCACAGGCTCGAGCACCTGCATCACGGACAGTCCACGCGTAATGGTGAAGCAATGATTTTTCGGCATTATCCGCCAATTGCCGTAGAACACAACCGGAGTGACAGGGGCATTGACCTGAGAAGCGAGATAGAATGCGCCTTTGTGGAATCTCCTGATGGTTCCGTCAGTCGTGCGGGTGCCTTCAGGGAATATCACAAGGCTCCAGCCCTGTTCGATGTCTTTCTTGAGATTTGTCAATGAGCCTTCATATCCTTCGGAGCGGACGTAATATCCGAGGTATTCTGCTATAGGACCGAACAGAGGAGAGTTTTTCACCCAGTCGGCCACGAAGAATTTCACTTTCGGGAAGGCTGCCATCAGCAGGATGATGTCAAGCGACGACTGATGGTTCGCCACGATGATTCCTGGCTCTACAGTGCTGCAGGATGCTCCGGACAGGCTGGCATTATTGTCCTTGACGTCGTTACCGTCTTTTCCTTCCGGATCGACCAGTTCTCTGTCTATCCGTACAGATTTTATGACAGGTGTCACCGCTACGAGCACCTTGCAGCCGACATGAAGCATCTTGGAGACCAATGCCTGCTTATGTCTTCGTCTGATCGGCAGGCACAAAAGCAACAAGGTGAGTACCAATATTATAAAGCATCCGAGCACGGTCGGTACATAGAACGCCAGGTTGCGGACTATCATTCCAAATGTATATGGAGGTCTCCCCTGCGATGTCGGACGTGTTACGAAAGCATTGAATATCAATGGTTCTGCGGTATAGGATATCAGCACCACCGCTACCATTCCGAGTATGGTGATGAGTGCAATGGAGTGAAGAGCCGGATGCTTGGCGAAAATGAGGGCGCCTATGCCGACTATCATCGTGAATGACGAGAAGAAGATGGCGGTCTTGTGCGAGTTCAGCAGTTCGCGACCGGTCTTGTATTTGTGCAGCAGGCCTTCGAGAATGAAGATGCTGAAGTCGTCTCCCATACCGAAAATAAAGGTGGAGAGGATGATGTTCACGATATTGAACTGCACCCCAAGGATACCCATTATTCCGGTGATTATCAGCCATCCCACGGCCATCGGCAGGAAGCTGAGCAATGCGAGTTCGAGTCTGCCGTAAGATAGCCATAGAACGAAGAAAATGAGGCATGAGGAGATGAAGAGTATCAGGTAGAAGTCGTCGTTGATGCTCTTGGCTGCCTGGTTTGCGAAATAGGCCTGGTCGAAGATGACAAGGTCTGCCCTGTCCGAGAATGTGCCGTAAACCTGGTCGATCAGGCTTTCGTCTAGGCAGACTCTGGTTATGAGCATTTTCAGGTCGTCAGAGTTTCCGAGCCACGCTGACACTGCTTCCGGCATATCTTCTCCGCTGAAATAATCTATTGTTTCACAATTATTTATGAGCGAGGTCAGTGCGGCATCGAACGAGTCTTCGCGAAATCCGTATTTAACGGCTGCTTCTGCAACTTCGCTTTTCAGCCTGGCCACACGTTCTTCTGTCCACCATGCCTGCCATTTCGCAAGATTAGCCTGTTGTTCTTCCTGACTTCGGACAAACGATCCTCCATCTGAATAACTGAGTATCAAGCCTTTGGCTTTCAGCGAATCGAGCTGGGACAATGTCTTTTTCTGTGCGGCGAAGGCCTCCCCTGCCGTCTTTCCCACGCTCACAAACATCACGCTCTTTTCATTGACCTGAACTCCCTCGGCGACGCCGGACAGGCTCTTCTCTCCGGACTCAGACTCCTCAACGACTGGCTTGCCAACTCCCACAGCGACGCCGGCCTCCGCATTGACCCCGGTCTTGCCGCTGAGAATCGTCTCCGCCTCTTTCAGTTTCGGCTCCCAGTAGGTCAGATCCATCATGTCGCTGTCGAAACCGACTTTGGTGGACATGTAGGTGCATACGACTGTCAATATTATCAGTGCGCCGACAAGCCATTTGTTCTTGTGGAACGGATAGGAGCTGAATTTTTCAATGCCTCTGAGGATGCGTCCTTCCCGAAGGTCTGCCTGCGCCGTGAGGAACTGCGGAAGGAAAACGAGGCAGAAAATCATTGTCCCGAGCAATGTGAGGGATGCGAAAAGGCCGAAGTCCTGAAGCAGTTTGGAGGATGTGAAAAGCAGTCCGGCGAAGGCGCCAATGGTGGTGACGCTTCCGATAATCATCGGGCTGCACAGTTCGTCAAGCAGCTGTTCGATGGTATGTACGTGATTCTGGTGCGCCAGAAGGTGTATCGAGTAGCTCAGCGCCACGCCCATTATCGCCGCTCCCGCTCCGACTGCGATGCCGGAAATGCTGCTCTGAATGAGCCAGGACAATGCCAAGGCGAACAATGCGCCGTACAACACCGGGCACAATATCAGGAACACGGAGCGTTTCCGCTTGAACACCGCAAGGATGAACAGGACTATGATTATGAGGGCTACTATCGACGTGGAATAGGTGTCGCGTTTTATCTGACGTGCGTTGTACACGCTCATGACCGGGCCGCCGAAATAGTGGAGCGAAATGCTCGGGAATTCTTCAGAGAGAGTGTGCAAGGAAGCTTCAATCAGCTCGACAAGGTCGTCGTTGTGGGCGGTCTCGCCTGACGGGAATGCGGGTTCGATGAAGGTCAGCATTGTCCTGCCGTCCGGGGTGAAGACGTGGCCTGAACGGACTTTGTATTCGGATACAGGGTTCAGTTCGGCTGTGCGTCCGAGTACGCTGCTTCCTATGGCCAATGGATCTGCGAGTATGTAGTCCTTCATCGCAAATCCGGCCGGAGATATCAGGTTCACATAGTCGTTCATTATGGCGGAATCGACTGCCGATGGACGGTCCAGTTCTTCCAGACGTCGGAAATCGCTGTCATCCATCAGGCACGGAAGATGGCCGAGGATGAAGTTCATCATTTCGCTTATGTCTGCCTGTCCGACTTCGCACATATAATTGTCTATCAGCCTCTTGTCCTCCGAATCGGAAAACAGTTCGCCGAGTCGCTCCGATGCTTCTGACAGCAGATTGTCGTCTTCCTGCTCAGGAGTGAACATCACGACTATCTTGTCGCTCACTTTCAGGTGAGAATAGACGTCCGCGAGATGCGATGAGTTCTTGGATGACGGGAAGAATGAGGTGACGTTCTCTTCAAACTCGATCCGCGATGCCATAAGACACATTGACAACACACTGAGTATCAGCGTTATCCAAAATACCGTCTTATGCGAGCGGAACCAGATATATAGTCGTGTGAAGATTTTAGACATTGGATGCAGGTTTATCAGGGGATTTCCGGAAAATGGCCAGCAGGGACATCGAGAAGCACCAGCTGAATGCCGACAGGAGCGCGCCGAAGACAATGCTGCCTACTACATATTGCAGAAGCATTGATCCGATAGATGCGAGCGTTATGTTTTCCGGCGTCAGAAGAACCGGTTTGGCGAACAGGACGCATCCGACCCAGTATCCGGCAAATATGATGAACGGAATGAGTGGAGGAAGGCTTATGTTCGATGCCACGAGCGTTATGACTTTGTTCAGTTTCAGCAGATGGGCCAATGCAAATGCGCATATCATCTGATACCCCCATATCGGGGCTACCCCCATGAATACGCCGAGCGCTATCGCTGACGCTATTCTCGCATTGCTCTCAGGCGAATGAATTATGTATCTGTCAATGAATGATTTACAATTCTTCCACGTTAGTTTCCTGAAAAAGTTCACGGGCCAACGCCAGAGCAGGCAATACAGTACGAGGATGGTGTTCAGTATGCTGATTTTCGTAAAGTCACGGAATGGCTTGAAGTGTGAAACACGTTCTCCTTCAGGCGGATAATAGACGCGGATAGGGACATTGACGACATTGGTTCCTCTCCATGCGGAGAAGACGAGGATTTCGAGCTCGAATTCGTATCCGCCGGTTAGAAATCTCGAGCCCAATTCGATCTTGTCGAGCGGGTAGGCTCTGTAGCCGGACTGTGTGTCGTCGAGGCGTATTCCGGTCTCGAGTTTGAACCAGAAGTTGGAGAAGCGGTTCGCGAATGTATTCTTGCCGGGCATTCCCTCGGCCCGCAGGTTCCGTGCCCCGACTATCAGTGTATCAGGCATTTTGCTTATCGAGTCCGCGAAAATCGGGAGGTCTGAAGGATAATGCTGTCCGTCGGAGTCAATGCTGATGGCATACTTGAAGCCGTATCTTTTCGCATAGACCATTCCGCACAGGAGCGCCACGCCCTTGCCCTGGTTTTTCTCTTGGGTCAATGATTTTATGGCATCTCCGAATGACCGGATGATTTCCGGTGTGGAGTCAGTGCTGCCGTCATCCACAACTATCACGTCTTCAGAGTATTGCAGGACTTCGGAGATGACGTGCGAGAGAGTTCCGGCGTTGTTGTAGGTCGGGATTATCACGCAGCAGCCGAGTTCTTTCAGGACTCTGCGGCACTCTTGAGGAGATTTAGCCACAGCATTGTTCGCTTCCGGCGCGTAGTTATATATCTCGTTTTCTGGCATCGTGCGTTACATTGATAATGATTTTCTTAGTTTGGAAGCGAGGAATGCCGAGAAGGCATCTCTGCTCATGGCGTCTGCGACGTAGTTGGTGACGTAACTGTCTCTGGAGACTGTCATGTCGAACAATGTCATTCCGAAATATGTGGTTCCGACTACTCTCCACGAGCCTTCCTCAACAGGTTTGGCCAGCATTATTCCCGACAGTTGCCGTTTCCCTACGCCCAATGTAAATGTAAAGGTGCGCGGTTCGAATGTCGCGGTCTGCTCCTGGACATTCTGGGCCTGTGGCAGTTCGGAAACGAGGAGTTTCGGAAAGCAGGAGGTCGTCAATGCGAGGCTAACGCATATTGAAGACAGTCTGAGGTATCGCCGCATTGAATTTCTTATCTGTAAAGTCATACATCGTATAGTCGGAAGCATTCTCGTACATGGTCAG